>TARA_R110001583_G_scaffold9433_10_pt1 | contig 14943 bp, 15 predicted proteins | sample TARA_R110001583 | Tara Oceans TARA_R110001583 (sample SAMEA4398432) | marine metagenome | biome: Polar Biome; feature: [MES] marine water layer (ENVO:01000295) within the mesopelagic zone...; material: water (ENVO:00002006), including particulate matter (ENVO:01000060) such as...... | reverse complement strand
TGGTTAAAATAATAGATAGCGTCGTTGCATTCAATCGTAATAGCTCGCTATTACTCAATCATGTGCCTTGCTCTTGATCATTTTTCCTCAACAAGCCCTGATCACCATATTATGCGCAATGGTATGACTTGTAGACTGACCATCAAATAATAAATGCAGAGTAGCTTTTCAAGATACTCTGCGTTATTTTACACGTCTAACTTATTAATATTCCCGTTATGCTATGCAAAATAAAGAGAGAGAGCATGGAAAAGTACGAACAGCTATTAATTTCACTGCGCCGTGTATTCAGAGCGATCAGCATACATTCTCGACAGTTAAATAAAGAGTCGGGGTTAACCGGTCCTCAGTTAATGGTCATGCGCAAAATAAGTGAAAATGATGCACCGCTTGCTAAACACATTGCTCAAGAAGTTACCTTAAGTGCGGCAACCGTGACGACAATCCTTGATAGGCTTGAAAGCCGTAATTTAGTGATTAGAACGCGCAGTAAAACAGATAAACGTAAAGTACATTTATCATTAAGTGAAGCGGGAGAAGCCTTATTGCGTTCCTCACCAAAACCGCTTCAAGAACACTTTATTAAGCGCTATCAAGATCTTGAAGAGTGGGAGCAAAGCCAGTTACTTTCAGCAGTAGAACGTATTGCCTCTATGATGGATGCAGACGAACTTGATGCCGCCCCCGTACTTCTGGTTGGACAAATTCAAGCTGATGAGTCTTCATGATTGCTATTATCACAATCCGCATAAGTATCTGATCTATCTTGTTGGTTAAAATAAAAGATAAACATTACCGTTATATTCATGGATTTCTGTGTTAAAGCATCGAGCAATAGTCCGAAATTGCTACGATGACTTGCCTTGGAATATCGCAAAACGAGTTCTACTGTAATGAAATAAACTTATAAGCAATTGATTTTCATTTGAATGTATATTCTGTTAGCTCAAGTTGAGGCTGAATAATCTCGAAAGATGAGCCTAGCTTTGTCTGCATTAACTAATTTATTGCAATTTGTTATCAATAACAGATAATGAGACTGTTTTTATATACAGGTTTTGATAATGGAAGAAATCAGTAATGCTGCCTTGCGTAAAATAATCCATATCGACATGGACTATTTTTATGCGCAAGTTGAAATGAGAGATAACCCTGAATATCGGGATGTCGCTTTAGCGATAGGAGGAAAAGTTGATCGACGCAGTGTGCTTTCGACCTGTAATTATTACGCGCGTAGTTTTGGTGTTCATTCAGCGATGCCAAGTTATAAAGCGAAACAACTTTGCCCTGAATTAGTGATTATTCCGGGGCGAATGCAAGTCTATATTGATATTTCTAAACAGATAAAAGAAATTTATGCCCGTTATACGGATCAGGTTGAGCCTTTATCCCTTGATGAGGCTTTTTTAGATGTCACGGATTGTAAAATGTTTCAAGGATCTGCCACTTATATTGCAGAAGATATTCGTCGCGCCATTTTTGACGAGCTAAATCTTACTGCGTCAGCTGGTGTTGCGCCGGTAAAGTTTTTGGCTAAAATTGCCTCTGATGAAAATAAACCTAACGGTATCTGTGTGATCACTCCTGATAAAATTCCGACTTTTGTGAAAACCTTGCCGTTAAAAAAAATACCCGGTGTCGGCAAAGTAGCACAACAGAAGTTGGCTGAAAAAGGGCTATTAACCTGTGCTGATGTACAACAATATTCTGCTGAGAAGTTATTGTCTGAATTTGGTAAATTGGGCGCTACTTTATTAAATTATAGTCGCGGTATTGATCATCGAACTGTACAACCATTTCGTGAGCGCAAGTCCTTAGCGGTAGAGCATACTTTTAGTTATGACATTTTAGGTGAAGAGCAATGCCAAGAAAAACTACCAGCCTTGTTTGATGAGTTAAGCAGGCGATTACAGAAAGTGTTAAATGAAAAGATGATTACTAAAATTGGAGTGAAAATAAAATTCTCGGATTTTAATATCAAAAATGCAGAGCGTCAGTCTGCAGATTTATCCTTAGCCTTGTTCACCACATTGCTTCATCATCTTTTGCATAAATCACCTGATAAACCTATTCGTTTAATGGGCATTTCAGTTGGATTAGCACCAAGACTCGATGACTATCAGGCAGTGCAATTAAATTTATTGGAAAGCATATGAATAATACCGTATTAATCACTGGTGCCAGCGCGGGACTTGGTGAAGAGTTTGCGTGGCAATTAGCTGCACTTGGATATAACTTATTGCTGGTGGCGAGGCGAGTTGAAAAACTAGATTTACTTAAAGCCCAACTCACTAAGGAATACCCACAACAAGCATTTTTGATTTGTGCTGTTGACCTGAACGATAGCAATGCAATCACATCATTACAGGCTTTAATAGATATCCAACAGATTGAACTTGTCGGTCTTATTAATAATGCAGGATTTGGTGCAAGAGGCATGTTTTCTGATTTGTCGGCTAGTCTTCAACAACAAATGTTACAGGTCAATATAATTGCATTAACAAGGTTAACGCATGCTTTTATTGATCATTTAAAACAACAACAAAATAGCTTTATTATTAATGTTGCTTCAACGGCAGCTTTTCAAGCGGGGCCAAACTTGGCTGTCTATTATGCATCAAAGGCCTTTGTACTTTCTTTTTCAGAGGCATTACATGAAGAACTGAAAGGTGAAGTTGCCGTGAGTGCGTTATGCCCTGGTGCGACTAAAACGGAGTTTGCTGATATAGCAGGTATGTCTGATTCGTTGGTTTTTAAATTACGCGTGATGGATAAAAAAGTAGTGGTTCAATATGCGTTAAAAAATAGACATAAAGCGATTGTTGTACCGGGTTTGATGAATAAATTTGGGGTATTAGCGGTCAAACTATTACCCCGCTTTATCAGTCGAAAATTAGCGTATCAGATTCAAAAATAGTAGTTATTTATAATTGCAACTTAGTTGGTATTACAGGATTAAATTTGTAATACCATCGTAAATAAATTGAATCGCTAGTGCTGCTAACACCACACCTAAAAATCGTTTTAAAATTTCGTCTCCGGTTTTACCTATTATTTTTCTAAGGTGCTTGGAAAGTATCATTAATACAAAGGTAATTAATAATGTAGAAATTATTGCACCTGAAACAGCGAACTTTCCAGCAATATTTCCAGTATTAGAAAACAATAACACTGCCAGCGTTAAGCTGCCTGGGCCTGCTAACAATGGAATCGACATCGGAAATACCGAAATATCGTTTTGTTCTCCTTTATTGGTAAAATTAATATCAGAGGTGATCATTTGATAGGCGGTAAAAAACAGTAATAACCCCCCAGAAATACGCAGTGAGTTAATATTTATCCCTAAATGGAAAAATAACATTTCGCCATAATTACCAAATAAAACCAATGTCAAACCACTAATAATGATCGCTTTTGTCGCCATGACATAACGGTGTTTTTTATCGCTTTTTCCTGTTAAGGAGTTAAAGATAAGTGCTGCGCCAATGGGATCAATAACCACAAAAAGCGCCGTCATTGCATGCAAGTAGACAGATAAATCCATTTTAGACCTTAAAAAATAATGTGTGCGACACCAGCAATCACTGGCAGAGTAACTAAAGTTCGTAATATAAAGATAACAAATAATTCGATAATATTGACAGGTATTTTACTGCCTAATAATAGTGCGCCTACTTCACTCATATAAATAAGTTGCGTCACAGACATGGCTGCAATGATAAAGCGAGTCATATCCGATTCAATTGAAGTTGCCAATATAGAAGGAATAAACATATCTGCAAAACCAACCACAATGGTCTGTGAAGCTTGTGTTGCATCAGGGATCTGTAATAATTCCAATAAAGGAATGAAAGGGTAACCCAGATATTCAAAAATAGGCGTGTATTCAGCAATAATTAACGCAATGGTTCCTATCGCCGTAATCACAGGTAGTACACCAAAAACCATATCAATCACATTTTTTAAGCCATCTTTTAAGGTTTGCTTGAAGCCCACGCTATTCGATGCTGTTAATAATGCTTGTTCAAGTCCCCAAGAAAAAACGTTATGTCCCTCTGGTGTGAGTTCATCATTTTCATGGCGGGTTGTACCATCAATAAAGGTATCTTTTTTCCAGCGCAAAGGCGGTAATTTTGGCACAATAACGGCGGCAGCAACACCAGCTAAACATACCGCAAGATAAAAAGGTAAAAATAGATGTTCTAGTTTTACTTGAGAAATGACTACCAGTGAGAAGGTAATAGAGACCGCTGAAAAGGTCGTGCCAATAACAGCAGCTTCACGTTGAGTATAATATTTTGCTTCATATTGTTTACTGGTCATTAAAATACCCACGCTACCATCACCCAACCAGGAGGCAATACAGTCAATCGCGCTACGTCCCGGTAAGTTAAAAACAGGGCGCATTACTTTAGTTAGCAAAGTACCAAACAGCTCTAACAAACCAAAATTGAGTAAAAGGGGTAAAAGCAAACCCGCAAAAATAAACACACAAAATAAAATAGGTAACAAATCATTTAAAACTAAAGCGCCGGTATTGGCCGAATAAATCATTTCAGGGCCTACGCTAAAATAGGTCAAACTAATAAAAATGGCACCTATTAAGCGCACTGCAAACCAAATGGGTGATACATCAAATAAGCCATTCAGGAAGGGCCTTTTTTTAATGACGTCAATATGAAGCAATTTATGAGCAAGCGTCATTAGCGCAGTAAATAAAACAATACAGGTGACAATCAAGGTCAGAGAGTCTGCAAGCATGCTTTGTAGTGCTTTGGCGACAATGGCAATCGGGATGGTTATATTACCTTCATAACTGATCGGCATCATAAACAGGATTAAGCCAATTAATGAAGGAACCAAAAAAGTGAGTATTGTTTGTAAATCATGATTTTTTTTAGTCATCACGAGAGTGCCTTTGAATGAGATTAGAGTGAAAATACCAATCTGTATAAGTATCTGTTCTATCTTGTTGGTTAAAAGAATAGATAGCGTCGTTGCATTCAATCGTAATAGCGAGCTATTACTCAATCATGCGCCTTGCTCTCTATCATTTTCCCTCAACAAGCCCTGATCACAATATTATGCAGAATGGTATAAAAACGTGCTTTTGTTTGTGAGCGCAGACTACGCATTTTAGAATGGGTTGTAAATGGCACTTTTTGTATTGAGATCAACGAAGGCTCAATTATTTTTTAATTAAATTTCACAAAGCTAATTTATTAGCGCTATGCTAAGAGTTTAAATAATAACAATCATTTATCTAGGAAATAAAATGAAAAGTAACTTACTTGTCGAGTCGGCTGAAAATTTAAAAAAAGCAGTGCCACTGATGATGAAATATAAAGTGCCAACGACACCCATGAACTATGCACTTTGGTATACTTACGTTTCCAATGACCTTCCCATTCTTAATGATAAATTAAATGCGCTATTAGAAAATAATGAAACCTGCCCACCGATTCAGGCAGAATCCTTATATCGTGAATTTGTTGCAGACAAAACAGAATCAGATACCTGGGAATTAAGAAGTGGCATTGATAAAATGCTGATCCAGTTAGATAAATCTTTAATTGATACCCATAAAGATACACATACCTTTCAACGCACCTTCAAAAAAACCTTTGATGATCTTAACAGTGCAGAACAAGAAGGCTTATCCGTTGAAGAGGTGATTGTATTACTGAAAAAATTACAGGGCGATTCGAAAAATATGCATCGTTCGACCGCCTTTTTTTCTAATAGTTTAGAAAAAGCCAAAGGTGAAATTGCGTCACTGAAATCGCAACTTGAAAAAAGCCAAAAACAAGCGCTTTATGATTCTTTAACTGGTTTACTCAATCGTCATGCTTTTGATACCGAACTTTCAACCTATTTAGCCACTAATAATCAAGGTTTGTGTTTGGTGTTAGCTGATATTGACCATTTTAAAAACTTTAATGATGAGTGGGGGCATCTTCTAGGCGATCAGGTTTTAAAAGCGGTTGGCAGAAAATTAAACGATAGTATGCGCGATGGCGCGACTGTTTATCGATTTGGTGGAGAAGAATTTGCTATTTTAATCCCTAAAAGTCAGCTTCGTATTGCTCGTCATTTAGCGGAAGGGATACGCCGTTCTATTGAAAAAGTGAGTTTGAAAGATAAAAGAAGTGGTCAAACTATCAAAAATATTACACTTTCTTTTGGCGTAGTTGAATTTCAGAAAGGCGATTCTTTGACCAATCTTATTGCCCGCGCCGATGAGTTTTTATATGAGGCAAAACGATTAGGGCGTAACCGAGTATTGCCAATTTTATAATTATCCTTCATTATCTGAGCTACCTGCCGATAAGATTAATGAGTATTTATTATCGGTAGGAGGCATTGTGATATTAACTCAACAAGAAAGGCGTATATTTAAACGCTTAAGTTTTACATCTCAAGTACATATTACGTATAACGGCAGTGACAAAATTGTTGCATGTAAAGACGTGAATACAGAAGGAATGTCTCTCTATTTAGCTGATGATAGTTTAAAACGCTATGATCTAATAGCGGTGCGTTTTGACGATCATGACTTACATTTTCCAGCCCTCAATGCTGATGCTGAAGTTATACGTGTTCAAGCTGTTGATGACGGTTTTCTTATTGCTTTAGAGTTTGTCGCAATTTATTAATACCAAAGGATTGTAAAAGGTAATCAGTGTTGTTGATTAAAATTATCCTATCCGTGTTGTGAATATTCAAAGGAGAATAATACTTTCCTGTCACTCACGGTTTGTTAAGGCTAATTTTTCTGGGCAAACCTTGTTTTCTCGATTACTTTACTTGGTCTAACTTGACAATAATTAAAGGCAAGAAATGAATCAAATTAACATTGAAGGTCAACTCTATTCTCCTTCCAAAGTCGTTTGTATCGGTCGTAATTATGTAGAGCATATCAAAGAACTTAATAATGAAATGCCTGATCAAGCGGTGATTTTTGTTAAACCAAATTCTGCTATCGATACGCAATTAGTCAGCAATAATGGTGAGCCTATTCATTATGAAGCTGAGATTTCATTTGTGATTCAAAATAATCAAATTAGTGCCGTGGGTTTTGGATTAGATCTCACTAAGCGTGGTTTACAATCGGTCTTAAAAAGCAAAGGTTTACCTTGGGAACGTGCAAAGGCATTTGACCAGTCTGCTGTGTTTAGTCAATTTGTGCCTTTTTCGAGTGAGCCTATCGGTTTATCAATGCAGCTTTTGATAAATGATAAACTCATTCAGCATGCTGATTATGGATTGATGATTCATAAACCAAACGACATTATCAATGAAGTGAGCAGTTTTATGACTTTCCGTGATGGTGATATTTTAATGACCGGTACACCAAAAGGTGTTGGCTTAGTGAAAAAAGGTGATGTATTTACTGGACGAATTTATCAAGGTGATACCTTGTTAATTGAACAAAAATGGACAGCCTTCTAGAGCAAATCGCTGCGAAAATGATCTTGAAAGATCAATTTAAATTAAAATTACAAGCATATTTGAGCTTGTATCAGCAAAGAGGCGATTAATAAGCCTCTTTTTAGCCCTTTTCCTCTATTCCGCCATAACAGTACTAGCCATATCCCTCTGATTTGCGTAAAATTATGCTCAATTTTTTAAGTAATTTCGAGATTAAACTAATGCTGCACCTTGATGAAATCGTTGCTAATGCGCAACAACAGATAGAAAATGCCATTGATGGCAATGAGCTAGAAGAGATCCGTTTACAGTATTTAGGTAAAAAAGGACTCATGACTGAGCAGATGAAAGGTTTAGGCAAATTACCGCCTGCTGAAAAACCGGCTGCCGGGCAAATGATTAATAAAGCTAAGCAAGCTATTCAAGCAGTGTTAGTAGCACGTAAAAAAGCCTTTGAAATGGAAGTGCTTAACGCTAAGTTAGCCGAAGAAACAATTGATGTTACTTTACCAGGCCGCGGTGCTCAATTAGGTAATATTCACCCTGTTACACGCACAACAGAACGCATTGTTGAGTTCTTTAGTGAACTTGGTTTTGAAGTAAAAGATGGTCCTGAAATTGAAGATGGTTACCATAACTTTGATGCGTTAAATATACCGCCACATCATCCTGCTCGTGCTGATCACGATACTTTCTATTTCAATCCTGATTTAGTATTACGTACACAAACATCGGGTGTACAAATTCGTACTATGGAAAAACAAAATCCACCAGTACGGATCATCTCTCCTGGCCGCGTTTACCGTAACGATTACGACCAAACACATACACCAATGTTCCACCAAGTTGAAGGCTTGATGATTGGTGAAAATGTCAGTTTTGCGCAATTAAAAGGAATTCTGAACGACTTCTTACACAACTTTTTTGAAGAAGATTTAGAAATTCGTTTCCGCCCATCATACTTTCCCTTCACAGAACCTTCAGCTGAAGTGGATGTGAAAGGTAAAAATGGATGGTTAGAGATTTTGGGTTGTGGCATGGTCCACCCAACAGTTTTAAAAGCAATGGGTGTAGATCCAGAGAAATATTCAGGTTTTGCTTTTGGTATTGGTATTGAGCGTTTAACCATGTTGCGTTACGGCGTGAATGATTTACGTTCTTTCTTTGAAAACGATCTTCGTTTCCTCAAGCAATTCAAATAAGGTTTAAAAATAATGAAATTTAGTGAAGCTTGGTTACGCGAATGGGTTAACCCAGAAATTAGTTCAGAAGCATTACAACATCAAATTACCATGGCAGGCCTTGAAGTCGATGACGTTGAAGCCGTTGCGGGTGAATTTACAAAAGTCGTTGTTGGTGAAGTGGTTGAATGTGGCCAACATCCTGATGCAGACAAATTACAAGTAACAAAAATTAACATCGGTGAAGATGAATTAATCGATATCGTTTGTGGTGCTAAAAATTGTCGTTTAGGACTTAAAGTTGCAGTAGCGGTTGTTGGCGCTGTGTTACCTGGCGATTTCAAAATCAAAAAAGCGAAGCTACGTGGACAACCATCATTTGGTATGTTGTGTAGCGAATCAGAACTTGGTATGGCTGAAAGTGCCGATGGTATTTTAGAATTGCCATTAGACGCGCCTATCGGACAATGTGTTCGTGAATATTTAAATCTGAATGATGTCACGATTGATGTTGATTTAACCGCTAACCGTGCGGATTGTTTAGGTATTGCGGGTCTTGCGCGTGAAGTGGCTGTGTTAAACGGAATTTCTGCGACTGAGCCGACTTGGAATAATGTAGAAGTATCAATTGATGATCAAGTTGCGATTAACTTACAAGCAACAGAGGCATGCCCACGTTATTTAGGACGTGTGATTAAAGGCATTAATCAAGATGTTGCAACTCCGTTATGGATGGTCGAAAAACTACGTCGTTGTGGTGTTCGCAGTGTTGATGCGGTTGTGGATATTACCCAATACGTATTACTTGAGTTTGGCCACCCAATGCATGCGTTTGATCTGACTAAACTGGAAGGTGGCATTGAAGTGCGCCTTGCTGTTCAAGATGAAAAGCTAACATTGCTTGATGGAAAAGAAGTTAAATTAAACGCTGATACTTTAGTGATTGCTGATCAATCTAAAGCACTTGCTATGGCAGGTATCTTTGGTGGTCAAGATTCTGGTGTGCAAGCACAAACCACTGACATTTTTCTTGAAAGTGCATTCTTTGCGCCACTTGCGATTGCTGGCCGTGCACGTAGTTACGGTTTACACACTGATGCTTCGCATCGTTATGAGCGTGGTGTTGATCCGGTATTGCAAGCTAAAGCAATGGAACGTGCAACACAACTGTTGGTTGATATTTGTGGTGGTCAAGTTGGCCCTATCACGGAAGCGCTAAGTGCTGAAAACTTGCCTAAACAAGCGACAATATCACTGACTCGTAATAAATTAGATCGTTTAATTGGCCATCATGTTGAAGATGCGCGTGTCACTGAAATTTTAACCCAATTAGGTTGTGAAGTGACATTTTCTGACACTAACTGGACAGTCGTGGCACCTACGTATCGTTTCGATATGGAGATTGAGGAAGACTTAATCGAAGAGGTTGCGCGTGTTTATGGTTATAATAATATTCCTAATATTGCGCCTCAAGCAGCGTTAACCATGCCTGTTCATAATGAAGCATATTTGAAGTTATCAAAAATTCGCGATGTATTAGTAAACCGCGAATTTAATGAAGCGATCACTTATAGTTTTGTTGACCCAGACTTGCAACTGAAATTACACCCTGAAGCAGATGCGCTTATTTTACCTCATCCGATCTCTAAAGACATGTCAGCAATGCGTGTGAGTTTATGGACTGGATTGTTAGATATGGTATCTAAAAACCAAAAGCGTCAACAAGCACGAGTGCGTTTGTTTGAAACTGGTTTACGTTTTATTAAAGATGAAACTGCTGAAAACGGTATTAATCAACAAGCGATGTTATCGGGTGTCATTATCGGTAACTTAAACGAACAGCATTGGTCAATAGAGTCTCGTCAAGTGGATTTCTTTGATTTGAAAGCAGATTTAGAAAGTGTTTTAGATTTATGCGTTGATGGTGTGAGTTTTGAATTTAAATCTGAAAAACATTCTGCGCTTCATCCAGGACAATCTGCGGCACTTTATCGCAATGGTAAAAACATCGGTTATATCGGTGCGTTACACCCAAATCATGTCAAACCCTTTGCTATTAAAGGCACGCCAATCGTTTTTGAAATTGAGTTAGAAGCTATTAGCACTCGAAAATTACCTGAAGCGGGTGATATTTCTAAGTTCCCAGCTAATCATCGCGACTTGGCTTTTGTGATGGATAAGTCAGTTGATGCGGGTAAGGTCTTAAAATTTATAGAAAAAATTGGCGGAACTCAATTAGTTGGTTTAAACTTGTTCGATGTATATGAAGGGCAAGGCGTCATTGAAGGAAGTAAGAGCTTAGCAATAGGTTTGATACTACAAGATACGACTCGTACCTTAGAAGAGCAAGAGATTGCCGACAGTGTTAATGCTATTGTTGAGGCGGTTTCTACTGAATTTAATGCATCGTTGAGGGAATAATTTATGGCACTGACTAAAGCTGAAATAGCGGCACATTTATCAGAAGAAGTAGGTCTTAGCAAACGCGACGCAAAAGAGTTTGTTGAATCTTTCTTTGAAGAGATTAAAGCAACCCTTGCAAATGGGGAGCCTGTTAAAATCTCAGGTTTTGGGGGCTTTGAACTTAAAGATAAAAGTGAACGCCCAGGTCGTAACCCTAAAACAGGCGAAGATATTCCAATTGCAGCGCGTCGAGTGGTAACCTTTAGAGCGGGTCAAAAGCTCAAAGAGTTGGTGGAAGAAAATTTACCAACAACGCCACAAAAAGGGTAAACCTTAAGTTAAGTTGATAAACTGTTAAAAAAGTCGCATTGCGGCTTTTTTTATGCCTTTTTTTTATGAACTGAGACGCATTTTTTTTTGTTAATTTACGTACAATTATTTAGACAACGTTTATTAACTATTTATGTTTATCAGCCTTGGTTATAAGGCTTTGTATTAAATTTTGTAATACTTGGCAAAATGAATATCAGAGGTTAACAGGGGCTAGTGTTATGAACAATATAACTAGGGGAATCATTTGACTATAAACCAATACAAAAAAATTGTTGTTCTAACGGGCGCTGGCGTATCTGCTGAATCGGGCATCAGTACTTTTAGAGATAAAAATGGTTTATGGGAAAAATATCGCCTAGAAGATGTGGCCACCTTAGATGGTTACAAAAAGAATCCGGGATTAGTTCTCGATTTTTATAATAAACGTCGTAGAGATTTTTGTGCTGAAGACGTTGAGCCAAATGCAGCTCATTATGCATTAGCCGAACTTGAAAAGAATTTTGATGGTGAATTTTTATTAGTCACTCAAAATATTGATGATCTTCATGAACAGGCGGGATCAAAAAATGTGATTCATATGCATGGCGAGTTATTAAAAGCGCGTTGCCCTCATTCAAACCAAGTGATCACCTGGATGGATGATCTTGAGCTTTCTGATCTCTGTCATTGTTGTCAGTTTCCCGAAAATTTACGCCCCCATATTGTTTGGTTTGGTGAAATGCCCTTAGGGCTGGATATTATTTATCACCATCTTTCTCAAGCAGATCTGTTTATTGCTATCGGCACCTCTGGTAATGTTTATCCCGCGGCTGGCTTTGTTGAAGAAGCAAAAAGTGTTGGCGCACATACCATTGAATTAAATCTTGAAGTTACCGATATTCAGAGCCATTTTCATGAAATTAAACAGGGTAAAGCAACGGATGCTGTACCACAGTTAGTCAAAAAACTATTGGGACCTGTTGATCTTTGTCATTCCGATAAGGCATCTTGATCGAGCCGTGGAAAGTGTGGCCTTGTCTGCTAAGTAAATCGTCATCTAAGCGAGTTTTGTACAACAAAACATTCAAAATAAACTCAAAGATCAACAGCCTCTAACCACTAAATCATTAGCATAAACATTAAAAGTCGTTACAATATAGGACTTTTAGTATTAAGGCCTTATGCTTGTTATGAATAAAACTCATTTTGTTCTCGGTGGTGATCTTAAAAAATCATTAACCGAGGGGTACACATTAGATTTCAAAAAAATATTTAAAGATGCCTTTGCGATAACTCGCTCTAACTACATACCTTTAACTATGGCTTGTATTTTTACTATTGCCATTGTCGCTTTTATTTTTACCCTCAATTATGAAGCATTAATTGGCCTCAGCGAAAGCAAACAAATCATTATTAATTTAATTTTTAGCTCCTTTGTGGTGACGCCTTTAGTGACGGGATTACACATGATGGGTATTAATCATGCTGTTGGCCTAAAGAGTCGTTCCATTGATTTATTTATTTATTTTAATATTATCTTAAAACTTGCTCTGGCGAGTTTAATTATGAATGTCATTATTTTTGCAGTGAATATGTTTTTAACACAAGTGTTAGGGGACATCGGCCAAAAAATATCTTATATCGTGATGATATATTTCAATATTGTTTTCAGTATGGTTTATCCATTAATTGCAGAGAAGAAATTGTCCCCCTCGTTAAGTATTAAACTGTCTTTTAGATTAATTAATAAAAACTTACTTCAATTCACATTGTTATTTGTATTTTTAACGTTAATGGCTGTTGTCGCAATATTACCCTCTGGGTTAGGTTTGTTTTTCTTTGTACCTTTCTACTTTAATGTCATCGGCATTGTATATCGTCAAATTTGTGGTGTTGGTGTTGTGGCCACGACAATTGTTAAAAAAGACAATGATGATGATTCAAATAATGATGATAACGACGATTCAAATAATGATGATAATAGCGATGGTGATAATAATGGAGCGGGTAAAAATGACGGTTCAAAACACAGTGCTGAATTTGAGGCTTAATATAGTGCGTATTGTAATATTAATTTTGACGATATTATTTAGCCAAAATATCATGGCTTCTTCTTTGAAAATGAATTACTCATTATTTTTTGGGTATATGAAAACCATGTATAAGTTAGATTATCAACATGTGACCACTGATTTCTATCTAGTAGAGCAATCATCAGGTGAGCAATGTTTTATTGAACAAGCTGAAATCGTTGTTGATCAAAAAAGAGAACCTATTGAATTTGAAAAGCTAGGCAAGTTGATGCCTTTTTACTCTGATGAGCATCGTAAAGATGGTGCGATGATTGACGTAAAAACAGTTAATAATGAGGCTTGCGCATTACAAGTTACTTTGATGGCGAAAGAGTCTGAATTAAACAAACTTTCCTTTCAAAGATTATTACTCATTAGTAGTGAGTTAGAAGGTGTTCTACGTAAAAACGCCGGCATGATCGGTAAGTATTTTTTACCTACTTATGTTGGTTTACGTTTTAAACTTGTCACGCCGTTAGCCTCTGATTTTGCCTTGCCAAGTGGTTATGTTGTTGCGCCTAATGGAGACCTTTTAGTGAGTAATGAAACACTCATGGCGGAACAGAGCAGTCAATTATTAGCCTATAAAGTAGCGCGTATTTCACCTTGGATTGGAGAATAAGTTATTTACTCTAGCGTTGCACCAAGCGCCAATCGTGGAGAAAGTGAATTGTTGTTGGTATCTGAAATGTCATGGTTAAAAAAACAACATGTTGGCAAAGTTGTCAAAACCAAAAAATTCAATAATGCATTAACAAATGATGTTTTTCTTATTCGTAATAGTGAAAATATAGCGTTTATTTTTAAACGCTTAAATCAACAGGCCCGAAGTGAAAATGACCGACAAGCCGAGTTTTTAGTCCAACAGTTAGCCTATCAACATGGCTTAACCCCTCAAGTTTTAGCCCATAATAAACATTATAAATTGCAGCAATTTATTGCGGGTGACTTAATCAATGAACAGGATGTTACGCTTTTTCAACATTTGGTTAATCAATTGATACGTATTCATAAACTGCCAGTATTACATGCCCCTAAGCAACGGTTAGGCTTTGAATTATTAAGGCTAAAGCAGCAAGTAACAGAAAAAATAGATGAGTCTGTTTTTCAAAAAAGGCTTCACCTTGCGACTCAACTTGATCAAGAGTGCCCTAACGATACCTTATGTCATGGTGATCTATCAGTAAATAATGTGCTAGTGGGAACAGATAAGCACCTTTACATTTTGGATTGGGAATATGCTGTTATTGCTTGTGCTGCCTATGATTTAGCCTTTTGTTGTTGTATTAATCAATTCAGCGCAAAGGATTCTCGACAACTTATTGAACTTTATTATGGTCAATATTCGCAACCGCTAGCGCAATCTCTTGATTCCTTACAAAAACAGTGTGATTTATATTTTCAGGTCTTCACTTATATCAATGAGTTATGGTCACTTTGTTTTCTAGAAAAAGATAATTAATTTAGGTAAGATAATGACACCAAATCCGTTTTTTAAATGATCAAATAGATTGATCTATTAGTCAGTGGCTTTCGTATCTTTT
>TARA_R110001583_G_scaffold7158_14_pt1 | contig 14947 bp, 11 predicted proteins | sample TARA_R110001583 | Tara Oceans TARA_R110001583 (sample SAMEA4398432) | marine metagenome | biome: Polar Biome; feature: [MES] marine water layer (ENVO:01000295) within the mesopelagic zone...; material: water (ENVO:00002006), including particulate matter (ENVO:01000060) such as...... | reverse complement strand
AGACCATTTATAAAGATCACTTAATTAGTTTGATTGGTATTATATCTATCTTCATTCTCACTTTACGCTTTTATTTCTATCAGTATTTGATCTAGCACAAGGGTCTGATTAAAAATTTTTTCAAAATATGAGTTAAAAAAAGGGCCTCTTATATCAATTAGTATAATAGGCCCTTTCGTTTGTCATTGTAAATTTATGATATTTTTTTACAATAGAGAAATGTCTGCGATAGCAAAGAAGCTATTACGTATTTCATTAAGTAACGTTAAGCGGTTTATTTTTACTGCTTCATCATCACTCATCACCATCACGTTATCAAAGAAAGTATCTATCGGAGTTTTTAACTGAGCAAGCTCAGATAAAGCAGCTTGATAATTTTTCTGTGCCATTAATGGTGCGACTTTCAAGCTGATACTTTGAAAAACATCAGCAAGATCTTTTTCTGCTTGTTCACTAGCTAACTCAGTTTTAAAAGCATCATAAAGTTGGCCATCAAACTTAGCAAGAATATTACCAACACGCTTATTGGCTGCTGCTAATGTAGCAGCTTCCGCAAGTTCACCAAAGAAAGTAACCGCTTTAATACGCTTGTCAAAATCTAACGGCGCACTTGGCTTCTTCGCCAGCACAGCTTGAATAACGTCAAGCGTAATACCTTGTTCTTGATAAAAAGCACGGAAACGGCCCATAATAAAATCAAAGACATTATCAGCAGTATTCTCATTTACTAATTTATCACCAAATAAATTAATACTTTCAGCTATTAACGTAACAAGATCTAAATCTAGTTGCTTTTCAATGATAATGCGAATCACACCAATGGCAGCTCTTCGCAAGGCAAACGGGTCTTTATCACCTTTAGGTGGTTGGTTAATACCAAAGATACCTACTAAGGTATCAATTTTATCACTGATAGCAACTGCGCAACCTATAGTCGCTTCAGGTAAACTGTCTCCGGCATAACGTGGACGATATTGATCTTCTAACGCTTGAGCTATTGCTTCATTTTCGCCATCGTTGAGGGCATAGTATTTCCCCATTGTGCCTTGCACTTGTGGAAACTCTAACACCATGTCCGACATTAGATCTGTTTTACTCAACAAACCAGCACGATAAGCATCGTCACTGTTTTCATCTAATTGATCAGCGATAACTTTACTTAAACTAGCGATGCGCATCGACTTGGCTTTTAACGTACCAAGTTGTTTTTGAAACAACACAGATTCTAAGGTCGATAGTCTTGATTCTAATGTCTGCTTTTTATCTGTTTTAAAGAAAAATTCAGCATCAGCTAATCGAGGACGAATGACTTTCTCATTGCCAAATATCACTTGTTGTGGATCTTTTGATTCGATATTGGTAACAAAAATAAATTTATTAACTAATACGCCATCGCTATTAGTAACTGGGAAGTATTTTTGATGATCTTTCATAGAGTAAATCAATGGCTCAGCAGGCACATTGAGAAAGTCTTCATCAAAAGTACCAACTAACGTTACCGGCCATTCAACTAATGCAGTGACCTCTTCCAGTAATTCTTCATCGATTAAGGCAACAGCAGAAATATCGAATTCTGTTTGTTTAATTTGTTCTATGATTTTATCTTGGCGTGCTTGGTAATCGACTTCAACATAGGCTTTTAATAACTCAGCTTGATAATCATTTGCATGCTTAAGTGTAACCAACCCTTGATGATGGAATCGATGACCTTGCACTTGATTACTTGAATTCACACCTAACGCAGTACCCGCTATAACTTGATCGCCATACATTAACGTTAATGTATGGACAGGTCGTATAAACTGAATACGTTCTGCACCCCAACGCATAGGCTTGGCAATAGGTAATTTATTTAGTGCTGTAACAACCATATCTGGCACTAACTCATGAATAGTTTTACCTGATACAGTTGCTTTGTGTAGCAACCATTCACCTTTGGGTGTAACTAAGCGTTCAGCTTGCTCAATAGTAATACCGTTAGAGCGAGCCCAACCCATAGCAGCTTTGCTTGGTTGCCCTTGCTCATCAAAAGCAACATTCACTGCCGGTCCACGTTTTTCGACTACTTTGTCAGCTTGCTTATCGTTCAAGTCTATTACTTGTACGGCTAAACGGCGCGGTGTAGCAAACCATTTAATGTCCGAATAAGAGAGATCGTTACTATCAAGCTGACTTTTAATATTATCATAAAAGGCTATTGCTAATGTCTTTAGTGATTTCGGTGGTAATTCTTCTGTACCTAATTCAATCAGGAGAGTTTCGTTAATCATTATTTGTCTCCTTTAACTGAATGATCAGTTTTGTTTTTACCTGCTTTCTCTTTACACAGAGGAAAGCCTAGCTCTTCACGTTTTGCATAATAACCTTGTGCGACAGCTTTTGACAAAGTACGTACACGTAAAATATAACGTTGGCGCTCAGTAACAGATATGGCATGACGAGCATCGAGTAAATTGAACGCATGAGAGGCTTTCATTACTTGCTCATAAGCAGGTAATGGTAAGTTAGCTTCAATCAACTTTTGACTATCTTTTTCACATTGATCAAACTGCTTAAAAAGCGCGTCTACATCAGCATGTTCAAAATTATAAGTCGATTGCTCTACTTCATTTTGATGAAAAACATCACCGTAAGTCACTGTTCCCATAGGGCCATCAGCCCAAACAAGATCATAAATACTGTCAACATTTTGAATATACATAGCAAGGCGTTCTAAACCATACGTGATCTCGCCCGTTACTGGTGTACATTCTAAACCACCCACTTGTTGAAAATAGGTGAACTGTGTAATTTCCATACCATTAAGCCAAATCTCCCAACCTAAACCCCACGCACCTAATGTGGGTGATTCCCAATTATCTTCAACAAAGCGAATATCATGTACTAGAGGATCAATGCCTAACTCTTTTAAAGAATTAAGATAAAGCTCTTGGATATTTTTGGGTGATGGCTTTAACATTACTTGGAATTGATAATAATGTTGTAACCGATTTGGATTTTCACCATAACGACCATCAGTAGGTCGTCTACAAGGCTGTACATAGGCACTACTGATTGGCTCAGGTCCTATAGAACGTAAAAAAGTCATTGGGTGGAATGTTCCTGCCCCAACTTCTAAATCTAATGGTTGTACGATAACGCAACCTTGACGTGACCAATAATCTTGCAACTGCAATATAAGGCCCTGAAACGTTTTACAATTGAAACTAGTCATGGATGTTCAAATTCACTTTTGTTTAGATTTAATTACAAGCTTTTGATTAAACTGTAACGCTTAAAAAATAAAAACCCAGTAATGAAGACCGGGTATATTATTTGTATTTTAACTACACAATTACTATTCGTAGTAACTTGATTAAAAGTCTAAATTCGAGACCTTCAATGCATTTTCTTCAATGAAATGACGACGTGGTTCAACATGGTCACCCATTAAGGTAGTAAACAATTGATCCGCTGCAATAGCATCTTCAATGGTTACTTGTAACATACGACGTGTATCAGGATCCATAGTAGTTTCCCATAATTGCTCAGGGTTCATTTCACCTAACCCTTTATAACGTTGTATGTATTGTCCACGTTTAGATTCTGCCATTAACCAGCTTAATGCTTCTTCAAAACTTTCTACCGGTTTAGTTTTCTCTCCACGTTTGGCATAAGCACCCTCTTCCATTAATCCATTGATCGCTTCGTTTAATGAAACAATGGCAGCAAACTCACTGGACTGAATAAAGTCATAACTACAATTATAAACTTTATCTATGCCATGTTGACGAACATTAAATCGAGGGTAATAAATATGACGCTCGCTGTCATGTTCAACACTGACGGTATAAATAGAGCCATTACCTTCTTGATTATCAAGCTGGGTAATTAAATCTTTTGCCCATGCTTCTACTGTAGCTCTGTCAGAAAAGTTTTCTGGAGAAATATTTACGCTGTAAATCATCTTCTCTAAAATATCACTTGGAATTTGTCTTGAAATTCTTTTAATAATATCCATTGTTGTACGGTATTGATTAACTAACTGTTCAAGCGCAAAACCAGCAATTGCAGGTGCAACTTCATTTACATGAATAGTCGCGTTTTCTAACGCTAGCGTAGTTAAGTATTCTGTTAATCCGTCATCATCTTTAATGTAGCGTTCTTGCTTACCTTTTTTCACTTTATACAAAGGAGGTTGAGCAATAAAGATATGACCGCGTTCCATTATTTCTGGCATTTGGCGATAGAAAAATGTAAGTAATAACGTACGGATATGTGAACCATCGACATCAGCATCAGTCATGATGATAATGCTATGATAACGTAGTTTCTCAGGGTTATATTCATCACGGCCAATACCACAACCTAATGCAGTAATTAAAGTACCGACTTCTTGTGATGAAATCATTTTATCAAAACGCGCTTTTTCTACGTTAAGAATTTTACCCTTCAATGGCAATATAGCTTGGTTTTTACGGTTACGTCCCTGCTTGGCTGAACCGCCAGCAGAGTCTCCTTCCACAATATAAATTTCAGACAGTGCCGGATCTTTTTCCTGACAATCCGCTAATTTACCTGGTAAACCTGCAATATCTAACACACCTTTACGACGAGTCATTTCACGCGCTTTTCGCGCGGCTTCACGTGCTCTTGACGCGTCAACAATTTTCATAATAATAGTGCGTGCAATACTTGGGTTTTCTAGTAAGTATTCACCGAGCTTTTCGCCCATAGCTTGCTCAACTGCAGTCTTAACTTCAGAAGAAACTAACTTATCTTTAGTTTGAGAGGAAAACTTAGGATCAGGTACTTTCACTGATATTACGGCAGTTAAACCTTCACGCGCATCATCACCTGTTGCACTTGTTTCACTACTACCTTTCTTGGCTTTGTTTAAGCCTTCTTTAACCATGTATGAGTTTAAGGTTCTCGTTAATGCCGTTCTAAAACCACTTAAATGAGTACCGCCGTCACGTTGTGGAATATTATTAGTAAAACAGAAAATATTTTCTTGGAACCCATCATTCCACTGCATAGCAACTTCAACAACAATACCGTCTTCTCTTTCTAAATCGAAATAGAAAATCTCTTGGTTAACTGCTGTTTTATTGGTATTCAAATAATCAACGAACGCTTGGATCCCACCTTCATAACAAAAGTGTTCATCTTTACCTTCGCCACGTTCATCAATCAAACGGATAGACACACCCGAGTTTAAAAATGACAATTCACGAATACGTTTGACTAATATATCGTAGTGAAATAATACATCGGTAAATGTTTCACTACTTGGCCAAAAGCGAACTTCTGTACCTGTGTGTTCACTATCACCAACAGGTGCTAATGGTGCATCAGGCACGCCACCCGTATAGAACTGTTCATACAACTTACCTTTACGACGTATATTTAATTTTAGCTTTCGGCTCAAAGCGTTAACAACAGAGATGCCCACGCCATGAAGACCACCGGATACTTTATAACCCGAGTCTTCACCACCAAACTTACCACCCGCATGCAATACGGTCATGATAACTTCAGCTGCTGATACGCCCTCTTCTGGATGAATATCTGTTGGTATACCACGACCATCATCTCTGACAGAAACAGAACCATCAAGGTGTATTTTTATAACTATTTCTTTACAATGGCCGGCAAGAGCTTCATCGATTGAATTATCTAAGACTTCAAAAACCATGTGATGCAAACCTGTGCCATCATCGGTGTCACCAATATACATACCCGGTCTTTTACGTACCGCATCAAGTCCTTTTAGTACCTTAATACTGGACGAGCCATATTCATTTTCTACTGTCATAGTTTTAGCCTATTCACTCTATATTGCTTTTTCTGATTTATTAAACTCAGAATCGTCTGGACATCTTTCTAATACTTTACCATGTTTCACGTGGAACATGCTGTATTTTCTATCGTCACATGATCCAAAAAATGGTTGTAAAACACTGGATTCAATTGCCGTAATAATAACCTGGCAATCCAATTCTTCTATTGCCTTTGATAAAGCTGAACGTGAATTAATATCTAATTCTGCGCCTATATCATCAATCAATAAAATTGGTTTTACTAACTTAACTCGAGCAATGAAACTTGCCTGGGCAAAAGTTAATGCTAGTAAAAACAACTTTTGTTGTCCTCTTGATAATTCAGTTTCTATCGATTTTTTATCAAGAAGAAATTTCACATCAAATTTATGTGCACCATAAAGACTGTATCCGAAATTAGCCTCTCTTTCTTTATTACTATTTAGCACATCAATAAGAGCAGCTTTTTGTGGCCAACCTTGTAAGTATTGTACTGTTACTCGCTCACTTAAGTTAGGTAGTAAAATAGCTAACCAGTGATTTAATTCAGAAATAATCTCTGATACATAGGTTGCTCTCAACGCTGATACTTCAATAGACAACTGGCAAAACTGCTCTGACCAATAAGACAACATTGAATTATTATTCATATCACTAGGTCTATCAATAGATCTAATACAGGCATTACGTTGTTTAAGCACTCTATTGAAATTCTTCCACAAAGTAGAAAAGTCATGTTTCACGTGAAACATTCCTAAGTCAATAAAACGCCGACGCTCTTTAGGCCCGCCAAAAAAAAGCTTAAAACTTTCCGGTGTTACAATCTGTATAGCAATATTCTTCGCTAAAATAGATAACCGGCTATGTCTTTCTCCGTCGATTTTGATATTCGTTAGACCTGATGATATATCTCTACTCAAGCCTAGTTGACGATCGTTGGTGTCTCTTACACTGACTACAAAACTTTTAGTATCATGACAAGCAAGTGAATCTACTTTGCTGGTTCTAAACGACTTACCATGACCAAGAAAAAACAGAGCTTCTAATAAACTACTTTTACCACTGCCATTATCGCCAACAAAAAAATTTAATTTAGGGTGAAAATTAATTGAGACTCCGTCTAAGTTACGAAAGTTCTGGGTTGTTAATTTATCAACACTCATTATGTTTTTTCAATTTTGATAAAGGGCAGCAAACTAAATAGTTATTTAAAGACGCATTGGCATAACAACGTAAAGTGCTTCACCCGAATTAGCACCTTCAATCACTACACTAGAATTTGCATCTGCTAAAGTAAACTTTACTTTTTCGTCTTTTATAGCGCTAAGCACATCAAGAACATAACTAACGTTAAAACCAACTTCTAAATTTTCATAAGGAAAATCAATTTCTAGTTCTTCTTCTGCTTGTTCTTGTTCAGGGTTATTCGCTGTTATCTTTAACAAAGAATTAGAGAAGTTTAAACGGACACCTTTAAATTTTTCATTGGAAAGAATAGATGCACGTGAAAGAACTTGGCGTAATTGTTCTTTATCAGTAAGGAAAATCTTATCTCCATTACGTGGTAACACTCGGCGATAGTCAGGAAAGCGACCATCAACTAATTTACTGGTAAATGAAAATTCAGCATCAATAATACGAATATGATTTGAACCTAAATAGACATCGACCTCTTCGTCGACAGGTGATAGTAGACGAATTATTTCTAAAATACCTTTTCTAGGAACAATAACCTGTCTAGCGGGTAATGCTAAAGAACCATTAGAGATTTTACAAATAGCTAATCGATGGCCATCTGTTGCTACTGAACGAATTTCATTACCTTCACTTTCAATAGACATGCCATTAAGATAATAACGTACGTCTTGATTAGCCATGGAGAAATGAGTACTTTCGATTAAACGTAATAATTCAGATTTTAATAATTTAAATTCTACATCTCCTTTCCATTCTTCAATGTTAGGAAAATCAGTAGCGGGTAGCGTTGAAAGTGAATAACGGCTTCGACCAGAAGACAGCTTAACGGTTTCATCTTGTGCAGTGAAAGTGATCAATGAATTTTCAGGTAGGCTTTTGCATATATCAAGTAATTTTCTTGCCGGTATGGTTAGTTTACCTTCATCACCTTGGTTGTCTACTACAGCATAAGCGACCATTTCTAGTTCTAAATCTGTAGCTGTTAACGTAAGTGACTGCCCACTTACATCAAAAAGGATATTTCCTAAAATAGGTAATGTACTTTTACGTTCAACCGCACCAGAAACTAGCAATAGTGGTTTTAGTAATAATTCTCTATTGATTGAAAATTTCATTTATATTCCTGATTATACTAATATTTATTATTTTAAAAGAAAATTTGAATGACAAATTTAAATATTCTATCACTTAACTTCGATATATCAAGAAGAAAGTGTTCTAATTAAATTAGAATAATCTTCTTTAATATCATGAAGTTCCTCTCGTAAAGATTTAACCTTACGACAAGCATGAAGCACAGTAGTATGATCTCTTCCACCAAAAGCATCACCTATTTCAGGTAAACTATGATTGGTTAATTCTTTAGATAATGCCATCGCTAACTGTCTAGGTCTAGCAACAGATCTATTTCTTCGTTTTGATAATAAATCGGCAATTTTAATTTTATAATATTCTGCAACAGTGCGTTGAATATTATCTATGGTAACCAATTTATCTTGCAATGCTAATAAATCTCTTAAAGCTTCGCGTACAAAGTCAATCGTAATAGCGCGACCGGTAAAATTAGCATTGGCGATGACTCGATTCAGTGCGCCTTCTAATTCACGTACATTAGAACGCAAACGTTTAGCAATGAAAAAAGCAACTTCATCAGCAAGATTAATATTACTCTCTTGTGCCTTTTTCTTCAAAATTGCAACTCGAGTTTCTAACTCTGGAGGTTCAATGGCAATAGTTAACCCCCAACCGAAGCGGGATTTCAAGCGATCTTCAACCGCAACCTCTTTTGGATAACGATCACTGGTTAAAATAATTTGCTGATTACCTTCTAATAAAGCATTAAAGGTATGAAAAAACTCTTCTTGCGTTCTATCTTTACCGGCAAAAAATTGGATATCATCAATTAGTAGCGCATCTACACTTCGATAATAATGCTTAAATTTTTCCATCTCATTATTTTGAAGCGCTTTTACCATATCTTGAACAAATCGTTCGGAATGCATATAAGCGATTTTTGCGTTTGGGTTATTTTCTAATATTGCATTACCCACTGCATGTAATAAATGCGTTTTACCAAGACCCGTGCCACCATAAATAAATAAAGGGTTATACGCGGCCCCTGGATTATCGGCAACCTGTGATGCTGCAGCACGTGCTAATTGGTTAGATTTACCTTCAACAAAATTGTCAAAAGTATATTTCATTCTAACATTAGCTTTCTTAGGTAAACCGGTACTAACATCGTTAATAGCTGGTACTTTGTTGTTTTTGCTAAAATTAGGACCCGAAGAGGTAGGCGATAATGAATTAGGTTTCACTGTGGGTGCTAAAGGTTTACTGCCAACATCAAATCTTAACAGATAGGCATCTTCTCCATCAGTCATTGTAATTAATTCATTGATACGATTGACATATTTATCACGCACCCAATCCAAAACAAATCGGTTAGGGGCATAAAGTGTCAAAACGTTATTGGTTACGACGCATTGTAATGGTCGAATCCACATACTAAATTGCTGAGCTGGCAATTCTTCTTGCAGAACAGAAAGGCAACGTTGCCAAAGTGAATGTTCCAACCAAAACTCCAAAGGAAAGTGATCTAATCAACTTGCAAACTATATTCACTATTTATGAAAAATGAATGCAGTATAAAAAGAATATCTAATGTCAAAATAAACAAGAAATAGTGAACTTGAAAAACTGCCATAAGTGAAAGTTTTTATTATATTCCGCCATTATCTCTATACTTATCCACAAGTGCAATATTGACAGGCAAGTATTATTAAGTATTTTTATTGGTTATTAGCTAACTCATTATAATTGATAACTATTTTCAACTTAGATAGATTAAAATAATACTAAAAAAAACTGGATAGTACATTTGTTTCTGATGATGTAAATCATAGATAAATCATAACATTAAATAATATGATCAAAACCTGTGGATATTTTATTTTTATAAAGTACGAGAATAACTAAATATTTAGGCTGCTGAGTAAGATCCAAAGGATCCTAAGTATGATCATTAATAAATAAGGGAAACTAATTTATTGACAATAGCTTAATTTAGCTTTAGAATTCGCCCTCTTTTTTTAGACCAGTGTGCTCATAATGGCTTTTTTGTCAGGGCAACAACAACCGACGGATTAGCGTAATGAAAAGAACATTTCAACCTAGCGTATTAAAGCGTAAGCGTAACCACGGATTCCGTGCTCGTATGGCAACTAAAAATGGCCGTGCTGTTATAGCACGTCGCCGTGCCAAAGGCCGTAAACGCCTTAGCGCTTAGTCTTAAACTTTTTCTTACTAAGAAATTAGACTTAAGATATGGTAACCAATAAGGTTACTTATGAATTTGTTCGGGAGTCACGTCTGTTGACTCCCGCTCACTTTCAATGTGTATTTAAAAAACCAATTCGTTTTGGCTCATCCCACTTTACTATCCTTTTAACACCCTCTAATTTACCTGATGATTCATCTAAAAATAATCGTCTAGGCCTAGCTATAGCTAAAAAACGTGTAAAACTTGCCGTACAACGAAATCGAATTAAAAGAATTATCAGAGAAAGCTTTCGTTTAAACCAACATGAATTACCTCCAATCGACATGGTTGTTATGGTAAAGTCCGGTATCGATAAGTTAGACAACAAAGAAATTAATCAACAATTATCAAAAATATGGCGAAAAATAAATCAGCGCCACAAAAGTTAGCTATAACCTTTATAAAAGGTTATCAGCGCTTTATTAGCCCAATATTGGGATCAAATTGTCGATTTTATCCAAGCTGCTCTTGTTATGCCTGTGAAGCAATAGAACGCTTTGGGGTTGTCAAAGGTGGTTGGTTAGCAAGCAAACGTATACTAAAATGTCATCCGCTTAATGAAGGGGGTGAAGATCCAGTACCACCATTAGATGATGATAAATAAAACTTATCCTATCTCAATAATAGTAGCTTTTAGTCTACATAGTTTAAAAGGTAGTTGGTTAAGTCGCTAACGTATACTAAAATGCTTTGCAATTAATTAAATGCAGGTGGTTATAATCACCTATTAACACAAAAAGAAGAGAAATAAACCTTATGGAATCTCAACGCAGTCTGCTATTTATTGCGCTTATGGTTGTTACTTACTTATTATTTAGTCAGTGGCAATTAGAAAATGCTCCAACAGTTGAACAATCAAGCATCAGTCAAACGACATCAACAGAGCAAGGTGCTAATTCAGATTTTGTACCTGAATCATCAGATTCCACCGCACCACAAATAAACACAGCTAATGCAAGTTCAAAATTAGTTACCGTAACCACTAACACCTTAATTATTACAATTAATACTCAAGGTGGTGATATTGTTGATGTGAAACTACGTGAGTTCGATACTGAACAAGGCAACGGTATTCCATTTACAGTATTACAAAATGGCAATCAAAAATATGTTGCACAAAGTGGTTTAACCGGTGCAAATGGTGTTGATAGAGTCATTGAAGGTCGTCCTATTTATAGCAGCTCACAATCAAGCTACGAATTAACAGATGATGAATTGACCGTTGATTTAACATTTCAAGATGATAAAGGTTTAACCGTTACTAAACGTTTTTCATTTACTGCTGACAGCTATAGTGTCAATGTCGATTATGTTATTGACAACAACACAGCAAACAGCGTTTCTGTACAAATGTACGGACAGCTAAAACAATCAACACTGGCAGATACCTCATCAGGTATGTTACCAACCTATCGTGGCGCTGCTTTTTCAACTAGCGAAGACCGTTATGAGAAATATGATTTTGATGATATTAGCGAAGCTAATTTAAACAAAACAACACCGGGTGGTTGGGTAGCAATGCTTGAGCATTATTTTGTTTCAGCTTGGGTACCCTCTGCAACAGACAATAACCAACTTTATACTAGCTATAGTAATAACCAAGAAGCCGTAATTGGCTTTAAAGCACCCGCAATCACTATTGATGCAGGTCAACAAGGTATTACGTCAGCAATTTTCTATGTAGGACCTAAAGATCAAGCAGTACTAGAAAAGATTGCACCTAACTTAGATTTAACCATTGATTATGGGTTTTTATGGATGATCAGCCAACCGTTATTCTGGCTGTTATTAAAGATTCAAAGTTTTGTTGTTAACTGGGGTCTTGCTATTATTATCATCACCTTAATTGTTAAAGGGGGTATGTACCCGCTTACCAAAGCACAATATACTTCAATGGCAAAAATGCGTGAATTGGCTCCTAAAATGGCCAAATTAAAAGAACGCTTTGGTGATGACAAGCAAAAAATGTCTCAAGCCACAATGGAAATGTACCGTAAAGAAAAAGTAAATCCAGCCGGTGGTTGTTTACCTCTAATTTTACAAATGCCTATTTTCTTAGCGCTATACTGGGTATTTTTAGAAAGCGTAGAATTACGCCATGCGCCATTCATATTCTGGATTCAAGATTTATCAGCAATGGACCCTTACTATGTATTACCTGTGTTAATGGGTATTAGTATGTATGTAATGCAAAAACTACAACCGATGACAGTACAAGATCCTATGCAACAGAAAATAATGCAATATATGCCTGTTGCGTTCTCTGTATTTATGGCGTGGTTCCCATCTGGCTTAGTACTTTACTGGTTTATAAGTAACTTAATTTCAATAACTCAAATGAAAATTATTTTCAGCGGTATTGAAAAGAAAAAATTGGCTGCTGATCAAGCAAAGTCATAACAGTTAGCAACACGTGTTAAGTTGCAAATAAGTAAAAGTAAAATAAAAGCGATTTCTTGAAAAAGAAATCGCTTTTTTGTTACTTGCCATTAAATAAAGTAAAATGCCACTCATTAGTTATTCCGTTATAAAGACAATATCATGACATTATCATTTAATGAAAAAAGTACCATTACTGCACAAGCTACCGCCCCCGGTCGAGGTGGTGTCGGTATTATTCGTGTTTCAGGACCGGAAGCACGAAATGTTGCACAAGCAATTTTAGGTAAAATACCCGAAGTAAGAAAAGCTGAATACCTGCCTTTCACCGATGCAAACAATGAAGTATTAGACCAAGGCATAGCCCTATTTTTCAAAGCGCCTAACTCCTTTACTGGTGAAGATATTATAGAATTTCAAGGTCACGGCGGGCCTGTTATTCTAGATATGTTACTCAATGCTATTCTTGCCCTACCCAAAATAAAAATGGCTAAACCGGGAGAATTTAGTGAACAAGCTTTTCTCAATGATAAACTCGATTTAACACAAGCAGAAGCGATTGCCGATTTAATTAATTCTAGCTCAGAACAAGCTGCCCGCTCTGCCCTACACTCCCTGCAAGGTGATTTTTCTAAGCTCGTTAATGAAATGGTTGAAAGTATAATTCACTTACGCATGTATGTTGAAGCCGCTATTGATTTTCCAGAGGAAGAAATTGATTTTCTGGCTGATAAAAAAATAGTAACCGATCTAAAAACAATTATTAAGCAAGTTGAAAGTGTTCAAAAACAAGCACAACAAGGAAGTATTATTCGTGAAGGTATGCGCGTAGTTATAGCTGGCCGTCCCAATGCGGGTAAATCCAGTCTTTTAAATGCATTAAGTGGTAAAGATACCGCAATAGTAACCGATATTGCTGGAACCACTCGTGATGTATTAACAGAACAAATCCATATAGACGGTATGCCACTACATATCATTGATACTGCAGGTTTACGTGACAGTGATGATAAAGTTGAACAAATAGGCATAGAGCGCGCCTGGAAGGAAATAAAGCAGGCTGATCGGGTATTGTTAATGGTAGACGCCAGTGAAAACCATAACGTATTGGAAGATGAACAAGATATTAGAAATTACTATCCTGACTTTTTTGAAAAACTACCCGATAATATCGGTTTAACGTTAGTTAGAAATAAAGCTGACATTAACCAATCAATTAACCATACCAGCATAGGTTTAACTGACTTTACCGATAATAAACAAGTCAAACATACTGTAGTAACCTTATCAGCAAAAACGGGCGCAGGTGTTGATAGCTTAAAGGAACACTTAAAAAGCATTATGGGTTACCAAGGTGGTACTGAAGGGGGCTTTATGGCTAGAAGACGTCATTTGACCGCTTTAAGTAATGCACATCAACATTTGATTACCGGATTAGATCAACTTGAATCTTACGTGGCGGGCGAAATACTCGCAGAAGAATTAAGAATATGCCAACAAGAACTAGATCAAATCACTGGAGAGTTCAGCAGTGATGATTTATTAGGTAAAATATTTAGTTCATTTTGTATTGGTAAATAATTTACCTAATTACTTGCACACATACTGGCACATACTTTCTATAGCAATTAAAACGTCATATTCTAAATCCCAATAGCTTACTATTGGGATTTAGAATAACGCTGCGCTTAGGTATTTTATCCTACTTAAAAGGCTTATTGACTGTACATTGCACGCTGTTGTGCATCTCGACTGTGATCGGGGTCTTCTATACACTCAACCGATTCAATAAAAGCAAGGTAGTGAGCAGGTACTTTAGTTTCTTTTGCTCCAATAATAACGTGATTTATATACCAAGAATAAGGCTTTGATGATGGGTCTATTTTAATTGCACAGTATATTAATGCTTCAAATACTTCGCCTAAATCATTTTCTACAAAAACTAGTTTTTCATCGTATCCATATCCTAAACTTTCAGCTCTGTCTAAAATGCCTTTTTCATTTATATTTATCTCAAATAGAGCACCAATGACGATATCTTCATTTTTGTTAGTTTGAAAAGAATCACACTTCCCAGAACCATCATCAGCCCCCATATTAAAACGTAATTGGTGGTTTTTAAGCGTGACTATTTCAAGTCTTTTGGCACTTGGAACCCGCTCTTGAAGCCTTAAAAGTGACATATTTGAACCGTATGCAAAATACTTCATCAAATCTCCTATGCAGTTAATATTATATTAATAGTGTG
>TARA_R110001583_G_scaffold12056_3_pt1 | contig 14969 bp, 12 predicted proteins | sample TARA_R110001583 | Tara Oceans TARA_R110001583 (sample SAMEA4398432) | marine metagenome | biome: Polar Biome; feature: [MES] marine water layer (ENVO:01000295) within the mesopelagic zone...; material: water (ENVO:00002006), including particulate matter (ENVO:01000060) such as...... | reverse complement strand
TTCAATACCAATTTCCGCTTGTCCATTATATTTTAATTTATGAATAAGTTTTTGGTATCGACTACCCTTATTAAAAGTGAAAAATGCAGTTGCATTATTAATATTCACTCTTCCCATAAAAATCTCTGAAATTGGATTCTCTTTTTGAAAATGAAAATTTGTTTTAGGTAATTGGAAAAGGCAAGAAGTACAAATAACCTTTTCACCTTTGAATAAATAATTCCCACAAGCAGCACAATTTAATGGGAAAAATAAATTGAGAAAATCCCACCAAGTACTTCTTAAATAAAAACTAAATCCGTTCCAATTTTTGTATCGTGTTTTAGGAGGCATAGTGTATAGGTTTCAAATCTTTCTTACAGTCAATAGGCTAATAATCAGCTATAATGTATAAATAATATATTAAATTACAAAATAGAAGTTTAATGATATCTATCTGATCATATAGTCTTTAACTTTTTACCAATCGATTATTATCGTTCAGTTTACTGATAAGTGTTCTGTAAAATGCTTTAAAAGGAGACTAAATATCATTTTCAACAAAATTGCCTATTTCAACTAATCTTGATAGCTTTGTTTGATTTTAAATCTTAATCGTAATCAATAGAATTGGTGGCTAAGTCTGAACTAAATAAGAAAACTGAACAGAGTACAAATATGAGTGCTTGGGAAGAGTTTAAGGACTATTTAAATCGTAATCGTTACGGTTTAATGGGAACTTTGGCTTTTCATATGGTGCTACTTATTTTTTTGCTTTTATTTAAGATGAATTCACCTCTTCGTTTTGTTGAAACTGAAATTTTTCTAGCTATTCCTGATGATATTGTGGAACTAATAGAGCAGGAAAATAAGCGAGTAGAAGAAGAAATAATTGATAAGCAAAAAGAGAAAGTTTCGCATAGTGTTGATGAAATGTTAAAATCGATAGCTGTTAATCAAGATTTAAAAACTGAGAATAGAAAAGAGCGAACTGCCCAGGATCTTGATAAAATGATTGATGATATCAAGAAAGAATTGGATGGTTATGAATCTGATGAATATGGTGCAAATTCAAAAGATTTAGAGACCTTCAAAAGAGACAGTGTTCAATTGGCTAAAGAACGTAAAGAGCAGTTGAAATTAGATTCTCTTAAAAATATGGAATACTCTGGAGAGAGTAGTGTTTTCTATAGCTTGAAAAATCGTCATAAATTAATTTTACCTATTCCTGTTTTTAAGTGTGAAGAATCTGGTCGTGTTCGAGTTGAGATCACTGTAAATCGTAATGGTAAAGTGATAAAAGCTAAGGTAATTCAGAAGGAGTCTGATACAACTGACGAAAATCTACATGAAGCTGCTTTAGATGCTGCATACCGATCTCGATTCAATATAGATAATACTAGCCCAATGAAACAAATTGGTAGCATTACGTTTAATTTTATTAGACAGTAATTTAGATTCACAACATAGTGGTAATTAGTTGTTTGTCAATTGTTATAGTTTGTTTAAAGCAAGATTCAATTTGTTCGTAATAATGAATCATTTATTCAATTAATTGAGAATTTATAATAAATGATTAAATTCGGAATTCATAATTAACATCAAATAGCATACAATATGGCTTTATTCCTTTCATCAAAACTTCGAAAAGCGGCTAATACTTCTTTAATAGAGGATAGAAAAATCCAGCTTTTGAACGATCACGAAGAATTTATAGCTTTTGAACAATCTGAGGAATTACAGAATTATATAGAGCTAGAAAGAGAAATAAACTCGGAAGATTTTAAACAGAATAAAAAGCAAATTGAAGCTAAAAAGTTTAAAGGTAGTAGGCTTGAAATGCAAGAAAAAAAGCTGAAGTATCTTTTAAAATCAAAACGCTATAGAGTTTATTCTTCTGTTCATGAAGGATCTGAACTTTCTGATTTTGAAAAGACGAAAGAGTCAGAAGATCTTGTGAAATATATGGAATTGCAGGCTGAAGTTAATTCTGGAAAATTGACTAAAAAAGAAGATAAAGAAACTTGGTTGTTTTATAAGAAACTAAAAAAATCTTCAGAGATAAGAGCTTATTTTAAGTTTAAGCATTCTAAGAAACATGATATTTATTTTGAGGTATTAGCTTCAAATTTATTAAAAGAGATTGAAGATTTAAAAGCTGAATTGGTTTCTGAAGAATTTACCTCCGAAAAGGATTACTTATTGGATAAAAAGCGATTCGAGAAAACAGAAGCTTTTAATAGATTGATTACTTATAAAGAACTAAGTGAAACTGAGTCATTCAAAAAATATTATCAATTTCAAAAGAAGAATGATTTTCACCTTGTTAAGGAATGGGAATTAACTTTCTCTGAAGATTTTGAGGGCTCAGAACTTGATAAGGAAAAGTGGATGACTCGATATTATTGGGGCGATGTATTGATGAATGAAGATTACGCTCTTCCAACAGATGCTCACATCTTTTCTGAAAAGAATATTAAAGTATCAAATTCTGTAGCTCGACTTGAAACTCGCAAAGAGAAAGCTCAAGGTAAAGTTTGGGATTCTAAAATTGGATTTGTTCAAACTGATTTTGATTACACCTCCGCACTTATTAGCACAGGAAAATCGTTTAGACAGAAATATGGTCTTTTTGAAGCTAAGATTAAAGTGAGTGATATTGAAAATGTAGTGCATTCGTTTTGGATGCTTTCAGATACAAGTTTGCCACATATTGATATTGCTAAAACAAGTCCTTGTGGGAAATTATTTCCAGGTAATATTTCTGGAAGTGAGGATAAACCTAAAGTGAATCATGCTAAAATTAATGGTCTAGATTGGACTAATGATTTCTTTATTTACTCTTTGGAGTGGGCACCAAATAAATTGATATGGAGAATTAATGATGTTGAAGTTTATACTCAAACAGAAAATATTCCACATGATCCAATGTATCTTATTTTAAGTTCTGGTGTTTCAAATCCAAATTCAGATGTGAATGCAGTGATGGAGATAGACTGGGTTAAATGTTATCAAAGAGCCTAATAAAAATCTAATTGATTAGAATATAAAAATACCCAAACTCATTAGAGTTTGGGTATTTTCTATTTGTTTACTTTACTAACTTTATTTTTTTCTCTTTTCTGCTAAACGATAAAGTCTGTGTTCAACTTGAGTTGAGATTCTAAACATTACTGGAGCAATAATCAATGTTAGGAAAGTGGCAACGGTTAAACCGAAGATTACTGTCCAAGACATTGGTCCCCAAAATGCAGTACTATCACTACCGAACGATAGATGTGGATCAAACTCGCTAAATAGAGTTAGGAAATTGAAATTCATTCCAACAGCTAGAGGTAAAAGACCTAATACTGTTGTAATAGCTGTAAGTAATACAGGACGTAAACGCGTTTTACCTGCTTGAGCTATACAATCAATTTCTTGCTGTGGAGTTAAATGCTTTCTACCTTCAAGATCAGTATTTGCTTTTTTCTCTTTTCTAAGCAAATCGATATAATCGACCAGAACAATACCATTATTTACCACAATACCTGCGAGAGATATAATTCCAATACCTGTCATTAAAATAACGAATGGCATTTGGAAAATTCCTAAACCAAGGAAAACACCAATGGTACTAAATAGAACCGTAATCATGATAATAAGAGGCTTAACAGCAGAGTTAAATTGAGTTACAAGGATTAATGTAATCAAAGCTAAAGCGATCATTAGAGCCTCTGCTAGGAATGCAGATGTCTCCTCTTGTTCTTCTTGCTCTCCTGTTAATTTAAAAGTATATGCTTTTGGCATTGTATAGTCTGCCATTAATTCTCTAATACGAGTATTAATATTATTGGCATTAAAACCTTCAACTACGTTTGAATAAATAGTTACAACACGTTTATTTTCGATACGATTTATTCGTTCATAGGTTGACCCATATTTATAAGAGGCAACCGATGAAATAGGAATCTGAATAAACTTATTATTCACAGGACTCATTAAGGAAATCTTTTGATTCATAAGAGCTGGAACATCGTAACGATATTTATCGCTTAAACGTAACATGATATCATATTCATCTTCTCCATCTTTATACTTAGATACTTCTAAACCATAAAGAGAATTACGAAGCGCACTTGCTACTTGACTTGTAGATAATCCGAAACGACGAACTTTATCTCTATCAATATTGATCAACATTTCAGGTTTACCCTGGTCAAGATCTAACTTTAATTCTTCAACACCAGGAATTTTATCTTCATCAAGCATTTCTTTAATATTATTCGAAATACTTAATAATTTTTGGAAATCATCACCTGATATTTCTAAGTTAATCGGGTTTCCAACAGGAGGTCCACTTTCGTCTTTCTCAACAAATATTTTAGCTCCTACAAAACCATTTAGGTTTTTAGAAATCAACTTCATTATTTCCGAAGTGTTGTGCCCTTTTCTGTCTTTATACTCAACAAAAGAAATTGTTGTTAATGATTTATTAGCCGCACGAGATCCTTCGAACATACCACCTTTACCAGATCCAACATTAGTAGCTATAGATCGGATAATATCTTGATAAGGTTCAAGTGTTCTCTTTACAATTTTTTCTACTCTTTCCGAAACTTTGTCTGTTTTATGAATATCGGTTCCCAATGGTAATTCCATAGTCACATATACAGATTTTGGATCATTATCTGGGAAAAAGACAATAGTAGGGTTGTTCATGTACCAAAATGTAATAGAACCAATCATTAATGCAAATGTAGCAAAGAAGAAAATAAGTGGACGGTAGCTTTTTAGAGCAAAACGTAAACTATTCTCATATACATTTTCAAGTGTTATCAACATTTTTAATTGGAACCAACGTGCGAATGGTCTTAATAGCAACAGGTTGAAGATCATGATAAGAGCAATACAAGCTAATATATTTGCAATCAAAAAGTTTGAAGCAATATAAAATGGTATTGAGATTGCTATTATAACCGAAGCAATCGTAATGACACGCTTGTACTTTAGTTTTGCACTGATATTATCAATCTTAACAAAGGTTGCTGTAAATACAGGATTCAAAATTAAAGCTACAAATAGCGATGATGTTAAAACAATAATCAGAGTAATCGGCAGATATTTCATAAACTCACCCATAATTCCACCCCACATCAGTAGAGGGAAGAAGGCTGCAACTGTAGTTGCTGTTGATGAAATAATAGGACCAGCAATCTCACTCACTCCTTTTTTTGTTGCTTGTAGAGGGGAGAGGCCTTCCTCATGGAGTCGATAAACATTCTCGACGACGACAATGGCATTATCAACTAACATACCTAAAGCTAGAATCAGAGAGAAAAGAACCATCTGATTAATTGTATACCCCATTTGATTTAGAATAATCATGGAGATAAACATCGACATAGGAATAGCTAAACCAGAGAATAAGGCATTTCTTAATCCCATAAATAGATACAGAATAAGAATAACCAAAATCATACCCATGATAATAGAATTCTCCAAGTCGCTAATCATACCACGAACATCTTCTGAAGTATCGTTGGTTACAGTAACCGTTAAACCTTCAGGTAAAAATCCTGTATCCTTAAGCTCAGCGATAATTTTATAAATTTGATCGGTAGCAGCTAATAGGTTTTCTCCTGATTTCTTACTTAATGAAAGAGATACAACTGGGTTGTTATTCAAACGAGAAATAGAAGAAAGCTCTTCATATCCATCTTCAACTTCAGCAACATCTTTAAGATAAACAACCTTATTGTTAGTGACTTTTACAATGGTATTCTCAATTTGCTCCATTGAAGTATAATCGGCTGATGTACGAATACTTCTTCGAGTTCTATCTGTAATCAAGGTGCCAGCACTCATTGTGACATTCTCGTCAGCAATTGCTGTTTCTATATCTTCAAAAGCAACACCATTTGCTTCCATTTTATGTAAATCAGCGTTGATTTTAATTTCACGCTCATCTATACCTTTAATATCAGCTTCTGAAACTTCACTCAGAGACTCAAACTTATCTTGTAATTCCTCTGCAAAATGTTTTAGGTCATTTAAACCATAGTCACCAGATAGGTTAACGTTCAAAATTGGGAAGTCAGCCATATCGATATCCTCTACAATAGGATCGTTAGGTAAATCATCAGGCAATTCACTTAAGGCTTTATCAACTTTGTCTTTTGTGTCTTGTAGTGCTTGTTTAACTTCAATATCTGTATTAAACTCGACTATAATCATACTCATATCTTCATAGGAAGCAGAAGATAATTTCTTGACATTTTTTAATGATTTTAATTCTTTCTCGATAGGTCTTGTTACCAAGTTCTCGATATCGACAGGCGAATTACCTGGGTATGGAGTTGTAATAGAAATATTTGGAATAACTACTTCTGGAAATAATTCCCTTGGCATTCCTATATATGAGAATAAGCCATACAGACATAAAAGAGCAGTCAGAATAAAAATGGAATTCTTGTTCTTTAGAGCTGCGAACGTTGGCTTAAACTGCCTTTGTTCTGTTTCGGCAGATTTGTTTTTAGTATTATCGTTCATCTTTATAATATTGTAATCCGATTGAATCGGGATGAAATTCTAAATGTGGTAATTATTTAATATTGATAAGAGTACCGTTTACAACTTGTGAAGCACCCTCAGTAATAATTAAATCGCCCAATTTAAGTCCTGATTCAATCATTGATGAATTATTGTAAGTTTTTGAAACACCTACATATACTTTCTTAGCCAACATTTTCTTACCATTTTTTTCAGCTATATATAGGTAGTTACCTTTAAAATCTTTTTTAATGATGATTGAAGGAACAACTAAAGCTTCATTCTGAACAAAATCACGAATCTTAATAATTGAGATTAGGTTTGGTTTAATGATTTGACCAGGATTTCTCAAATTCACACGTACTTTAAAGCTTCTGTTTGCAGGATCTATAACGTTAGAAGTTCGATAGATTGGAGCTTTGGTTTTGTAATTAATAGCAGGGAAGTCTAATTGAGCATTTCCGCCGGCTTTAATAGATGTTAGATAAGTTTCTGAAACATCACCTTCAACATAAACACGGTTAATATTTACCAACTGTGCAAGTGGTACCGAAGGACTTGCCATTTCACCTTTATTTTGGTGAATTTCATCTATAATTCCATTAAATGGAGCACGAACAATTGCCAAGTCTTTCTGTGCTTCTAGAGCATTTAGGTTGTTTTCAAGAGATTCTTTATTTGTTTTGGCTGTAAGAAACTCAACTTCAGAACCAATTTTTTGATTCCAAAGACGCTTTTGTCTTTCAAATAAAGTATTGCTTAGAACTAACTTTGTTTTAAGCTCGTTAATCATACTCTGTAATTGTTGAGTATTTAATCTTGCAATAACATCACCCTGTTTCACATTCTGTCCTTCTTTAACATCAATAGAAATGATATTTCCTGAAGCCTCCGGCTGAATGGTAATATTCTTATCAGCTTCAACATTTCCTGTAATTTGAATAAAATGCTCAAATTTTGAAACGCTCAGCTTTTCTACATTTACATTTAGAGCAATTTCTTTCTTATCACCTTTATTAACCTCAGACTCAAGTTTCGAAATTTTCTCTTTCAAAACCTTCAGTTCAGTTTTATATTCTTTTAGCTGTTCGATTTTGCCTTTATTTTCGTCGGCATTTTTGGAAGAACATGCAAATAACAAAGGAATAAGACCTGCTATAATAAATTTTTTCATCGTTTTATATTTATAAAATCAGTTCTCAATATTGAAGTATAATGGATTCTGATTTGTTATATGTGTAATATGATTGTTAGATATCGTAATTGGTCAACTAGAGTTTTCCAAGCGCTTTATCGAATGCAACCTTAGAATTTAATAAGTTCAGAGTTGAATTAATATAAGCGGTATGAGAATTCAAATATTGCTCTTCAATATTTGAAAGATCAGTACTACTTGAAACACCTTCGTTAAACTTTACAAGAGTTCTTTCGTAAATACGCTTTGCAATCTCCAAGCCCTTAAGATCATTCTCGTAATTTTCTTTGGCATTCACCAATGAGTTGTGAGAAATACTTAAATCTTTTTGAAGACTCTGCTCGGTATTATATTTCTGATCTTCGATTTTTCTGTAATTTATCTTCTCTTGTTTAATTTTAGAACGACGATTAAAACCTGTGAAAATCGGTACATTCAGTTTCAAACCAATTACTGATAATTTATACCATGGTACACTGCTTTTATAAACATTTGAAACATCAGTACTGGTATTTTTACCATAATTAAAAAAAGCTGAGATATTTGGTAAATAACCTGCTTGCTCATTTCTGATAATTAGTTTTTGAGCTTTAAGCTGAGTATCAACAATTCTATAATCGATATGATTTTCAATATCTAAATCAGCTGAATTAGCTTTAGAGATACGTAAAGGTGTGATAAAAGTTTCCAAATCGTTTTTAAGCTCAATTTCCTGTTCAATTTCATAACCCATTGTGAATTTCAGCATAATAAGAGCATTTGAAATAGCTCTTTTAGAATCTGATAATTGATTTTCTGAACGCTTTAACATTAACATTACCTGATCAACATCAAGTTCCTCACGAAAACCATTTTCGTAATAAGCCTTAGTTTCGAAATGTGTTTTCTTGGTAATAGCTAAATTTTCTTCAATAGTCTTATAATTCTCTCTTGCTATTAATACATTATAATAAGCTTGTGCAACGGCATCTTTAACTTCAATTTCCGATTTATCTTTGATATTTTGTGATAACTGAACAAAAACCTTAGCAGCCCCAAGACCTACAATATAAGAACCATCAAAAATTTTCTGATCGACATCAATCGTAGCAGAAGTGGAATAGGTTTGTCCGAATTTTACTGGAGTATATTCACCAGCATTACCACCAAAAAATTCAGCAGGTAATAGGCTTACTGCAATATCTAAGTTTTTTGAATAGTCAGCGTTTGCGCTTACTTGTGGTAAACCGGTTGAAATTGCTTCCCATACTTTTTTCTTAGCCACTTTTAAGTCGTAATCACTGCCTTTAACCGTAAAGGAATTTTCTAAAGCGTAGCTTTGGGCTTCTTGCAAACTAAATTTTGTTAGATCTTCCGTTTGAGCTTTTAAGCTTAAACCGGAAAATACCAACAAAAATACACTTGCAATTTGTAGGATATTCTTCATTTGTCCTTTCATTATTTTGTGGTGATTTATTATCTGTTTAGTTAATGCTTATTTAGTTTTCGGATATTTTCTTCAGATACTCAATACCTTTTACACTACAAATACCGTGTAAGTGGTATATCGTGAGTTCCCTATTTAATTCTTCACTCATTAATTCTTCTTTACTAAAAACATCATATTCCTCGTTCCACATGTTTAAATAGAAGCGAACTAATAAACTGGAAATAATATCAATATTCAATTCCTGACGATATAAACCTTCGTTAATTCCTTGTTTAATATTGAGTTTCAATTCCTCACCGAAGAGTTTCATTTTACCATTTTTGAATTTATTCCATAGTTCAGGATGGTATTTTTTTAAATCAAATTCCAGGGAGTGGTGAGGCTTTTTTATCATTTCTGAAATAAACTGATAAAATTCCCAATAACGTTCAATGGCATTAAGACCTTCAAATTTTGGGGATACAAATGAAAATTTTGGATGTGCTAATTCCCAGTTTAATGCTTGGCTTATTAGGTCCTGTTTATTTGAATAGTATTGATATAGTGTTTTTTTAGAAATAGCAAGTTTCTTAGCAATGTCATCCATTGAAATGCTGCGAGTCCCACAGTCAAAAAACATTTCGCAGGCATATTCTAATATCTTTTGTTTTAGGTTTTCCATTTTGCAAATATAGCTTATAAATAAACTCAGGAAACTTAACATGTGTTAAAAGTTTCCTCTAGTTCCATTAAACTATTTAATTCAACATGTGAATAGTTATACTATAGCTGTCAGAATAAGTTTATTAGGACATGATAAATGTAGAAACTTTTTTTTTGTCTAAGTTTCCTTTTAGGTAAAGGGAGGTTTATAATCGGTAAACTGCCTGGTTAATTCGATGTCTTTTTATCGATGGCTTAATCGTGAGTAATTAATAATTTGAGGTGTTATTTATGGCGGCGTTGTTTATGCCAAATCTCTTTTCATTCCATTCAGAAATGCCACCCTTTAGGCTATATACCTGATGTGTGTATTTTTCTTTTATTAGCCATCCTGCTCTTTGACTTCGTTTTCCGTATTTGCAATAAATCAAAATAGGATACGAAATTGGTGTCGTGTCTAGTATTGAAAAAAGTTTTTCAGATGTTTCTGCAAATATAGCACCTGGAATATGACCATTCAGTTGATCAATTGTTGTACTGGCATCGATTAACACATGATTGTTATCTTCTAGAATTAGAGATTTGAATTTTTTAGAACTAACCTTTTTAAATTCAATTTTTTGAGCCTGACTAGTGAGGTTTACTAGTAAAATTAAGATACTTATAAATAATAGATGCTTCATGATAAACAAGAATAATAATTGGTTCTATATTATAGTGGAATTTGATTATTCTTCTATAAAGAAGAAATCCGACATTACATCGTTCGATATGAAAACACCTTTATCAGTTAGAATTATGTAACCATTTTCAATTCTAACATCGCCACTTTGAATAAATTTTGCTGCTTTTTCAATGCAATGTTTTTGGTGAGATTCACCAAATTCATCTTTGACTATATTCAAACTTAAGCCCCACATGGTTCTCAAGGATGTTAGAACATAGTCATTGAATCTATCATTGAAACTTAGTTGTTCGTATTCAGAATATTCATCACCTTTTTCAATGGCATTCATGTATTTCATATTATCTGATATATTCCACTCTCGCCTGTTTATATTATATGAATGAGCAGAAGGACCTAGACCTAAATACATTTTTTGCTTCCAGTAGCTGCTGTTGTGTCTAGATTCTAAACCAGATTTGCTGAAGTTTGATATTTCGTAGTGTGTAAAACCATGCTTCTTGGCTTCGGATATGAGGTGCTTATATTGAGCTATACTCACATCTTCATCTACTTCCTTAATAATACCCTTTTTTAGTTTGTGAGTAAAAACAGTATTAGAATCATACATTAAATGGTAAGAAGAGATGTGTTGAATATTTAATTCGAATACCTTTTCCAGATTCTCTTCCCACTTTTCTAAAGTTAATCCAGGTACACCATATATCTGATCGACAGAAATATTATCGAAGCCATACTCTTGTGCTCTTTTTATAGCATCATAAGCTTGTTGGCCTGAATGACGACGATTCATTAAAATTAGATCTTCATCATGAAAAGATTGTATGCCTACTGACAACCGATTTACCGATGATTCTTTAAGAGCTTTAAGGTAATCATGACTTAAGTCGTCAGGATTAGCTTCTAAAGTAATTTCTGCATCTTCATTAATTGTAAAATACAGAGCTACTTCATTAATAAGCGATTGAATTTCTTCAGGAGAATAGACTGATGGTGTTCCTCCACCAAAGTATATACTATCAATATTTTTCCCTTCTAGATAATCTTTTCTGTCCTTAAGTTCCTTTTTCAAGCAATTGAGCATTCTTTCTTTAGCTTGTAAGCTGATGCTTTTATGAAAGGCGCAATAGTGACAAAGCTGTTTACAGAAGGGAATATGGAAATAGATGCCTGACATAAAGACTTACTTAAGAGTTTAGTATAAGATACTCAATTTCAAAAACGGCTGAACATTTATTATATTGTATCAGTTTTTATTTGAAACGATGTGCAACGTTAGCTAAAAAATGTCGTCTTTCAGATAGTTGATACCAACCAAATAGAGATTTTTGTTTCAGCCCGACTACTCGGGATAAAAATATTTAGCATGAATAAGTTAAGAAATATAATGATAGGACTTGTCGCTTCCTTAATGGTTTTTACTATTACAACACCTGTGTTTGCCGATGGTGTTAAAGGCAATGGCGACGTTCAGACCCAAGATCGTGAGGTTAGTAATTTTTCAGGTATTAAAGTTAGTGGTGCTTATACAATTTACTTAAGCCAAGACGATGAGTGTAGCCTTAGAGTTGTAGCTGATGAGAACATTCAGAAGATTATAAAATCAGAAGTTAAAAATGGTGTTTTATACATTAAGAATGAAACCAGTATTCGTAATGCGAAAAAAATGGAGTTATATATTGGCTTTAAATATTTACGTTTCATTAAAGCGAATGGTGCAATTTCATTGAAAAATGAAAATGAATTAAAGCTCGATGAGTTTAAAATTGAAATTAACGGCGCATCTTCAGCCAAATTAGAATTATCAGCTAATAAGATTTCTATAGATAATAGCGGAGCTTCTTCTATTTATTTAAAGGGAAAAGCTAATGAATTAAACATAGATATATCTGGTGCAGGTAGCGTAAATGCAGTTGACTTTAAAGTAAACGAAGCTCGAATTGATATTAGTGGTGTTGGAACAGGTAAAGTTTATGTAGAAGATAAGCTTAGAGTTAGCATATCAGGTATTGGATCAGTGAAATATAAAGGAGATCCGACTGTTACAAGTGACATTTCATTCTTAGGCGTTCTGAAAAAAATATAGATTGTATTTGATCATAAATAACTTCCCCTATGTTTAAAAAAGTTAAACATGGGGGATTTTCATGTTAATTCTATTGAGCTTTGGAATTTCTTAAGCAACTTTATGCCCAACTTTAAGAAACTGTAATTGTATACATGGGTATGAATCTATTTCTACGTAATATTATCTGGGCTATCGTCATCTTTGTTTTATGTTCGGTACCCGGCGATAGCCTTCCTCATACTTCAATGATCGAAATTCCACACTTTGATAAGATGGTCCACTTTGGCTTATTCTTTGTTATGGGAATATTCCTTATTGCTGAGTTGAGATACCAAACAAAACTGACTCGAATCAGCATTGCCTTTATCACTTTTGTGGTAATTGCTTTTTATGGCGGGGCAATTGAGGTTTTACAAGAACATTACTTTACAAATAGAAGTGGAGATCTTTGGGATCTTTGCGCTGACGTAGCTGGAGGTATCACTTCTGTTTTCATGTTCCCATTCCTAAAAAAACAAAAGGACTTACTTTTGAATCGTAAGCCCTTTTGCAATTATTCTTTTCTTAAGAAGATCTTATAAACTGATATATTCATCAGTACTTTCTATTTCAGTAATCAATTTCCCAACTGTTCTGTCGTTAAACAAATCATATAGTTGTTGACGAATACCACCAAATTGACCGTGTACAGGACATGGATCTTGGTTGTTTGTATCTGTTTTACATGGACGCATTCCAATCAAGCAATTCTCAAACATATCTAGTCCATCAACAATCTCAACGATATTCATCAAGCTAATTTCCATAGGATCCTTACCTAAACCAAAACCACCATGAGGTCCTTTTGTAGAACTAAGTAGTTTTTGGCGAGCTAAGCTTTGAAGAATTTTCCCTAAAAATGGAGTAGGAATTTCTAGATCTTCTGATATTTTTTTGATGCCGATTTTTTTACCATCCTGAGCATTTAATGCCAAATAGATAACCGATCGGATTGCGTATTTACAAGTATTCGATAACATTCTTTTCTAGTAATAGTTCGCTAAAAATAATTGAAACATCATTTTAGCAAGTTGTGTATATTGATGATGAAATATCTATATTCTCAAAATACGAGAATAAGATACTCAGCCGAGCAAATATAGGAAAATTAAAAGATTAATAACGCATCTCTAACTCTGTAACTCTCAATTTATCATGATTCTTGAATCCTGACATAATATTGAGGGAATTATCTTGCAGGAATTTTATCAATACGGGTTTGATGACGTCCACCTTCAAAGTCAGTCGAAATAAAAGTCTTTGCTATAGCCTGTGCTTCTTCGTATGAAATAAAGCGAGCTGGCATTCCACAAATATTAGCATTGTTGTGCAAACGAGCTAACTCCGCAATCTCAGCAGTCCAGCAAAGTGCTGCACGTATACCTTGATATTTATTAGCAGTCATTGTAATACCATTACCACTTCCACAAATAGTAAATCCGAAGTTAAACTCTTTTTTTTCTACAGCCTTTGCTAAAGGGTGAGCTGTATCAGGATAGTCCATGCTATCTTCTGAATGACAACCATAGTCTTTTACTTCATGTCCCATTTTGGTGAAAAATTCGACCAATTGGTTTTTGTATTGAAATCCGGCGTGGTCACAAGCAATTGCAATTTTCATACTTTCTCTTTTGTAATTATTCGCTAATATACCTTACGATCACTTACCTTATGAATAAAGAAAAGTTCTCTAGTATTTATTAGCGAACAAGATAGGTTTATTATAAATGTTTGTTGTTTAGCTCACAAAAGTAGTAAAATATGTATCAAGGTAGATGTGTTTTTTTATGCATTTATCTAATGATATCTTTTATTGGTGGATTTGTTTAAATTTCGATACGTTTTGCAGTGAATAATCACTTGTTTTTTCTTGTTGGAATCTTTTTTCGAAATAGAGAAATCATTTAAGTCATCTTTCCTACTTTTGTTTCATGATTGATCAATCAACAGTACAAAGAATTTTTGATACAGCACAAATTGATGAAGTGGTTTCAGATTTTGTGACCCTTCGTAAGCGTGGCGTTAACTTTTTAGGTTTATGTCCTTTTCATAATGAGAAGACGCCATCATTCACCGTTTCGCCAGCTAAAGGTATTTTTAAGTGTTTTGGTTGTGGTAAAGGAGGGAATTCTGTCAATTTCGTTATGGAACATGAACATCTTGACTATGTAGGCGCTTTAAAATATCTGGGTAGTAAATACCATATCGATATTGTAGAAGAAGAATTATCACCAGAACAAGAACAACGTAAAAACGATAGGGAGAGTATGATGATTGTCAACTCTTATGCACAAAAACACTTTTCGGAGAAACTTTTACAGAGCAACGAAGGTATCGCTGTTGGAATGAGTTACATGCGAGAACGTGGTTTTCGTGAGGACATTATAAAGAAATTTCAAGT
>TARA_R110001583_G_scaffold17310_5_pt1 | contig 14984 bp, 15 predicted proteins | sample TARA_R110001583 | Tara Oceans TARA_R110001583 (sample SAMEA4398432) | marine metagenome | biome: Polar Biome; feature: [MES] marine water layer (ENVO:01000295) within the mesopelagic zone...; material: water (ENVO:00002006), including particulate matter (ENVO:01000060) such as...... | reverse complement strand
GTGCCAGATTCAGTTTCAAACCTAGCCTTGGTTCCAGTATATTGTTTAAATGGGTGCAATTCACAAACAAAGAATAAACCATTCGGTTTTAGTTTGGAAAAAGCTTCTTTAAAAATAAAATCCAACTCTTCAATATGCTCAAGAATTAGGCTACTTGTTATTAAATCGGCATACTCATTTTCAATTTTCCATGGTTTTGTTAGATCAGCTTTTTTAAAAGACACGTTGCTGCTCTTAATTTTTTTTGTTGCCTTACTAAGCATTTCTTCAGAAAAGTCTATACCAATTATTTGTTGAGCTTTTTCTAATAACCAAACAGTATTTTTTCCAGTTCCACAGCCCAATTCTAAAACAGTATTAAAATGATACTTTGACAACGTGTTAATTGTTGCAAGTTTATCTAAATCTCTTGTTTTGTTCTTGTTAGTATCATATTGATCTGCCCAAGAATTGTATAATTTTTCGGTACTCATTTTTCTTAATTTGAACGCTAAATATACTTTTATAATTTATAATAATCATTTAAACATTTAACATTTTTGTAATAAATATGATTGGCATCATAGCAGTAATTCTCTTTTTTATATTCCTTAAACGTAAATTAAATGATACTTTATATTTGGGTTGCGCTACTGTTTTTAACCTAGTTTGCTTCTCAATTACTTAGGTTAAAAGGGACGAAGCCACCTACAATTAACAAACTTACCGTCTGTTAAACAGTTATATAACAATAGGTATAATAGCATAAAAAAGGTATTAATTGAATGTGTTTTTTTATTGATTATTCATCTAAGAAAAACCGTATAATATCTGCAGTTGATACAATACCAATTAATTTTTTATCTTCAACAATAGGCACGGCATGATAATTTCCTTCAGCTAATATTTTAGCAACATCTTTAATGGTGGCACTAGAGGTTAAAAAAAATGGATTTCTAGTCATTATATCCTCAACTTTTAACTTTTTATAAACAATTGCGTCGTCATTTATTCCTGCTCCAGCAATATTATACATAAAATCTACAAGACTAATCATTCCTGTTAATTTTCCTTTTTTAGTTACTGGAATATGATGATGAAAGTTTTTTTTCTCATAAATATGTTTAACATCCAATAGGATTTGTTCAGGTGAAACGCAAACAACATTTTTGGTCATAATTGATGTTATTAAATCTGATTTCGTTTTCATGATATTGTTTTTAATGTTGTTAATACATATTAAATTTACCATAGCATATTAAAGAATAAAATGAGGAATATCATTTTCAGGATAATATTTTAATAATAAATTTAATAGTAGCTTCAAAACCAGCCGCCATGAAAACAAAATCAATAATAGAATTACTTACACTTAGTTCTAGTTTATACATTTTAGCAAGAGATACAGAACTTTTGGAAAGAATTAAAGAATTATCAGAAAAAGGAAAGGATGAGGTTAACAAGATAATTTCTGATTCAAAATTGGATGAAAATGGTAACGAATTAGAGTTTGTTGATAAAATAGTTCTTAAAACCCATGAGCTTAGAGAAGAATTAAATGAAAAGATAGAGGAATTGGTAATTAAGTTCTACAAAAAAATAAATATAGCACATGTTGAAGAAGTAAAAGCGTTGAATGAAAAGTTAGAAAAAGCCGATATGGCTATTGCATTATTAGAAGCTCGATTAAATAAATTAGAAAAAATTTAAAATGGGGATTTTAACAGGTATAAGACGTAATTTTAAATCTATATCTAGGTATAATCAAATTTTAAGAGTCTTAATCAAATATGGTTTTGAAGACTTAGTTTATTACCTAGATGAACATAAACGTTATACTTTTATTCACAGATTTATTCCACGAGCCTCTAGAAGGCATGCTCTTTTATATACTAAATGGGCTAAAATGAGATTGGTATGTGAAGAACTTGGGCCTACTTTTGTTAAGTTCGGTCAAATTTTAAGCAACCGTCCAGACTTAATACCGTTAGAATTAACCTTTGAGTTAGAAAAACTTCAAGACAATGTACCACCAATGTCTCAAAATGAAGCAAAAGAAGTTGTAGAATTTGAATTAAAAGATACAGTTGAAAATTTATTTGCTTGGTTTGATCCAGTTCCCTTTGCTTCAGCATCTATGGCTCAGGTGCATAAAGCAACCTTAAAATCAGGTAAAAGAGTTGCCTTAAAAATACAGCGTTCAGGTATATTTGATGTAATTGTTGAAGATATAAAAGTAATGTACAAAGTAGCTGAAGTTTTGGAAAATAGAATTCCATCAATAAAAAGTTTTGATCCAATAGGGTTGGTTAAAAATTTTGAATATTCTATATTAAAAGAACTCGATTTTATAAATGAATTTATCAACGTTGAACGTTTTTATAACAATTTAGAAAATGATGAAGCACAAGATCACAACGCAGTAGCACCCAAAGTGTATAATGAATTTACCACTTCAAAAGTATTAGCCTTGCAATTTATTTCAGGTATTAAAATTGATAAAATAAAAGAATTACTAGAAAAAGGTTTTAACACAAAAAATATTGCTCATAGGTTAGCTGTAAGTTACTATAAACAAATTTTTGAATATGGATTTTTTCATGCAGATCCACATCCTGGAAATTTGCTAGTACTTCCAAATGGTAAAATAGGTTATTTAGATTTTGGAATGATGGGAAGTATGTTGCCTAGAGATATTGCTATTTTTGGTAAATTGTTTATAGCCGTTACAAACAAAGATGTTAAAGGAATTATTGATGCACTCCAAAAACTGTCAAACAATATACACATTCCAAATATGCGGGATTTAGAATTTGATATTAATGAATTTGTTGAAAAATATTACATCAGAACAATTCATGAAAATGAAATGAGTACGATTCTTCTTGAACTAAAAGATATTATTATAAAGCATGAATTAAAAGCACCTGCCTATTTTTTTCTTTTTTTAAGATCATTAATTACTTTAGAAGGGGTTATTGAAAAGTTAGACCCAGATTTTGACCAGTTTAAAATTGTTAAACCCTATTTAATTAAAAGTACACGAAGAAGATTTAACCCAATAAAAATAGGGAAGAAAATTGCTAATTCAATAGTTGAAATTACCGATTATATGGAAGATTTTCCATCAGACTTAAAAAATGCAATCAGAAAAATAAATTCTGGGCAAATAAAAGTGGATTTAACGCATAAAGGTATTGATCCTATGGTACATACCTTGCAGCGAATTACAAAACAGCTGATTACATCTTTTATTATGGTTGCTTTAATTATTAGTGCCGCATTGTTTATTATTTATGAAGTTCATCCGTTATGGAAGGATATTTCTGTTATAGGTATAGTCAGTTTTTGTTTATCAATCCTTTTAGGAATTAGAATGGTTATAAATATAAGAAAAGGTGATTACGACTATTAATCACAAAAAAAGCACAATGTATTCTTGCGCTTTTTTTAAATGGATAAGTTCCTTATGAATTTGAAAATGCATTTTTGAAATGATTAAAAGCTTCTGATATTTCGTTTTGAAAATGTTCTAGTTTTGTTTCTTCTTTTTTCTTAGAATATTTTGCTGTTATTTTGTCAATAAATGAATTAAATTCGTCTTTACCTTTTTGAAATGAACTAATTGCTTTTTTTTTATCACTTTTGTATTTCTCTTCTAATATTTCAAGCTGAATTTTAAATTGCTCAATTTCAATTAGAGTTATTGCATACATACGTTTTAAAGTATCATTGCTTTTAATTTTAGATTCGATTTCATGAAGCGTTAAAAGCAATTGTTTTTTTTGCTTTTTAAAAACCTGAATAGTTTCAGCTTTTCCTAATTCTAATTGTACAAGGAGTTCTTCAAACTTAGCTTTAAGATCGTCAATATTTTCTTTTACTTTTTTAACTTTATACTCACTATCATGAATATATAAGTTAAATTTCTTTTTAATTTCCTCAAATGTATCTTTCGCTTCGGCTTTACCTAAGGCGGTTTTAACTTGAAATTTTTCTAAATTAATAGCTGTTTTTCTAAGTGCTACTATAACTTTATCAATAAATTGTTTTTCATCTATATTTTTCATAATTATTTTATTTAGAATTATATTAAATTTCAAAACAATTCTTTATAAACACAATGAGGAATATCATATTTTTCTACAATTTTTTAAATCTTGCATTAAATAGATTTTTTCTAATTAAGCGTATTTGAACGGAATGTATTTCGATAGCTTATAATTAAAAAATAATTATTAAAACACTAAATATATTTTTAAAACTGATTACAATCATAGCATTTAAGAGAAAAATATTCTTTAATATGACTCTCATCATTGTGTTTTAGACCAATTTTTTTTTCCTTTTGTAAAATTTTAAAGATGCTTTTAATTGGGTTTTTAGCACTGTTTTTGTTGCTGGTAGTTTATCTTTTATTAGTTCCAATTAATTTGGTAATAAACACAAATACAAACGAATATTACTTGCAATTAAAAGGATTAATGAAAGCAAGTATTAAACCTGATGAAAAGAAATTAATAAAAATTAAATTGAAAATATTCTTTTTAACCTATTACTACTACCCATTAATGTATAAAGTAACTAACAAGAAGAAAAAATTAGAAGGCGAGCAAAAGAAAAAAGGAAAAATGAAAGTTAGATTTAAAACAATATTGAAATTATTGAAATCTTTTAAGGTTAAAAAATTATTAGTTGAGATAGATACTGGAGATTGTATTTTAAATGCCAAATTGTACCCCGTTTTTGGTTTTTTAAATTATAGCACAGGAAATTTTATTATAAATTTTGAAGGGAGAAATCAAATGGTTTTTCTGTTGCAGAATAGACCATTAAATATAATTAAATCATTTATTAACAATTAAAAACAAAAAATTATGGATTTACGTTTTGAAGAATTATTAAAACAAATTACAGACTTTATGAAAACTGAAGCAAATACTGATACTGTAGTTGGTAAACAATTTGATTTAGGAGAATTTAAATGTGTACCAGTTATTAAAGTTGGAATGGGATTTGGTTCAGGCGGAGGTGAAGGTCGTAAAAAAAAGGAAACTGGCACCGAAGGAATGGGAGCAGGGGCAGGAGTTGGTATTGAACCAATTGGCTTTTTAGTAACTAAAGGAGATCATATTTCTTTCCTTGAAGCTGGTAAAACACACGGTTTAGCTGCATTATTTGAAAAAGTTCCAGACTTAGTTGAAAAAATAGTTTTGGAAAGAAGTAGAGAAAAAGCAGAAGCTTAATTTACAATTGAGGAAGTTAAATTAAAACTTTAAATGCTTTTTAAAATTTTGAACTGAGCAAGTTTATACTCTTAGTTTTGAATATACTTGCTCAGTTTTTAATATTTTATTTTGAGCTTTCCCTTTGAACATCACTATAAAAATTTAGACTAATTCTTAATGTAGTTTTCAAATGAAAACCACTCGAAATAACATTTTTATTCAATTTTAATTTTAATTTTTTCAGAAATTGAATTAGAAGCATTACCTACATAAACAATATACGTTCCTTTTTCTAAATTCCAATCTGAGATTGATTCATCATAAAAGGATACATCTTTTGCGTTTATTACAACTTCAACTTCGTTTGTTTCACCTTTAATTAGTTTCACTTTTTGAAAACCTTTTAACTCCTTTAACGCTCTTTTAACCTTAGATTTATACTTTCCAATATAAACTTGTACAACTTCAGAACCATCAACATTTCCAGTATTTGTAAGTTTACAAGCTATTTTAATTTGATCGTTGGCAGTATATATTTTTTTATCAGTTTTAACATCTGAAATTTTAAAAGAAGTGTACGATAAACCATATCCAAATGAAAATAGTGGTTCTATTTTTTTAGTATCGTGCCAGCGGTATCCAACTAAAATATCTTCTTTATAGTATTGATTAATGCTATCTCCAGGATATGATAATTTTCCAAATGAATGTGCAGCATTGTCATTTAATTTTACAGGAAATGAGAATGGTAATTTACCAGATGGATTTACATCTCCACTAATAATATCTGCAATTGCGTTTCCAGCTTCACTTCCTAAATACCAAGTTTGCATAATTGCAGGAACTTTAGAAATCCAAGGCATTTCAACCGCATTTCCACTTACCAATACTACTGCTGTGTTTTTATTTATAGCTATAATCTCGTTAATTAAAGCATCCTGACCAAATGGCAAACCAAATTGTTTTCGATCTCCACCTTCACAATCTTGAAGATGGCTTTTATTCAAACCCCCAATAAATAATACAATATCTGCTTTTGTAGCTGCTTCCAACGCTTCTAGTTTTAAGTTGTTTTGATCAAGAGCAGTAGGAGCCACTTCACCATAAACTGATGCTCCCGAAGAATATCCCATAGCGTGAATAATTGTTGCATTTTTAAATCTTGATTGTAAACCTTGCAGAGGAGAAACTTCTAATTTTGCTTTTAATTCTGAAGAACCACCACCAATTGTCATTGGTCTAGTTGCGTTTTCACCAATTACCGCAATCGTTAATTTTTTAGTTGGATCAATTGGAAAAAAGCTGTTTTCATTTTTCAATAAAACAATTCCTTCAGCCGCAATAGCACGTGCAACTTGAATATGTTCAGCATTATTCATTCGGCCAAAACTACGAGAAGTGTTCATATTTGTTCTAAACATTAATTTTAGAATTCTACGCACTTTATCGTTCACAATTTCTTCATCAATTTCTTTATCTTTCAATAACTTTAAAAAAGGAGTTGCTAAATAGTAATAATCATAAGCGTTTATTGCTGATGAAGTTAAGCCATCTGTGCCCGTTCCCATTTCCATATCTAAACCAAAAAGAGCAGCTTGTTTTGTGTCATGAGTTGAGCCCCAATCGGAAATAACAACTCCGTCAAAAGCCCAATCTTCTTTTAAAATTTTATTTGTAAGCAATTGATGGTGTGTTGCATGTTGACCTCTAAATTGATTGTAGGCACCCATTATAGACCAAACTTCTCCTACTTCAACTGCGGCTTTAAAAGCAGGAAGATAAATTTCGTGCAAAGCTCTATCGCTTACTTCAACATTTATATGGTCTCGCCATAATTCCTGATTGTTTAATGCATAATGTTTTACACAAGCTGCAACACCATTTTGTTGCACACCTTTTATGTAAGGAACCACCATTTTTGAAGCTAAAAAAGGATCTTCACCCATATATTCAAAATTTCGGCCATTTAAAGGAGTGCGATATATATTAACTCCTGGACCTAACAAAATATCTTTTTTTCTATAACGAGCCTCTTCACCAACACTAAAACCATAGTCATTTGAAAGTTTTGGGTTAAAGGTTGCAGCCAAACAAGTTAGTGCTGGAAATGCAGTAATATAATCGTTTGTCCAATCGGCATAACCCCAGTTATCCCAGTTAATTTCTCCACGAACTCCGTGTGGACCATCTGACATCCAAATTTCTGGAATTCCTAAACGAGCAACTCCCGGAGTACTAAATTTAGACTGTGCGTGGCACATTGCAACTTTTTCTTCCAAGGTTAATAGTGAAATTATACTATCTATTTTTGAATCAATATTTTGTGGCATTGGATTTAAAAAATTATAATTTGATGAAGGGAATTCACTTATTTTCTGTGCCTGAATGTTGGTGTTAAAAAGAAAAATCATTAAAAAGCTTAAACTTAATTTTATTGATAATTTAAAGAGAAACTGAGTTTTCATTATGATGTTGTATTAAATTAAATAACGATGTTTTCAAAAGTTTAAAAATACTTTTAATTCATTTAATATATTAATTAAATTGAAACAAATAGTAATACAATTGTTTCAGAAGGATTTTATAATGGAAGTTGTCATTTTGAGTGATAACGAAGAATCCTTACGTTAAAATAAGTTTAATTTAGGTTAAGAAATGAGATTCTTCAATCCGTTGCACTACTTTCAAAATGACAAGCAAGTTTAATGTGTCATTCTGATCGATAGAGAAGAATCTCAGAATCTCAGTTTGAAATAGTTTAATTTAGGTTAAGAAATTGAGATTCTTCAATCCGTTATACTAGTTTCAAAATGACAAGAAATGTAGATTCGTTTAATAATCATTCACTTTCATAAATATTCAATCTATTTTTTAGGATATTTAGTTCATTTTGCAAAGCTTCCATTTTTTGTAACAGATTAAATGCTACATCAATACCTTCAATATTGACATTTAATTCATTGTGAATTCTTATCATTTTTTCAAGATCACTTATTTTGTCCTGAGGTATATATTTTGTTTGTTCAAAGATTTGAATTTCAATAAGTCCCATAAAATCTAAAGCATCAAAAAATGAGACTTCTACTTGATAATGAGTACAAAGCGTGTCAATTAAAATTAGTTCTTGTGTAGCCATTTTATCTTAATTTTTGTAATTCTTCAAATAATTTTTTCTCGGTATCAGTTAAATTTGTTGGAGTTTTAATATTATATGTAATAATTAAATCTCCAAATTGACTTTCCTTTTTATAAACTGGAAACCCTTTCCCTTTCAATTTAACTTTGGTTCCGTTTTGAGTTTCAGGAGTTATTTTTAATTTTACTTTTCCTTTAAACGTAGCAACATTAATTGAACCTCCTAATAAAGCCGTGTATAAATCCAAATCAACCGTTGTAAATAAATTACTACCTTCTCTTCTAAATTTGGTGGTGTTTTTTATTGAAAATTTTATGTATAAATCACCGTTTGGACCACCATTTACCCCAGAGCCACCTTTTCCTGTAATTTTAATAACCTGACCGTTTTCTATACCAGCAGGAATTGTAAGTCGTATTTTTTTATTGTTAACAGTTAAAACCTGCTTTTGGGTTTCATAAACATCTTCTAAATTTAAATGAAGTTCGGCATTAAAATCTTGTCCTTTAAATTTTACACCGCCACTTCTTTGTCTGCCCGAAGGTCTTGCTCCGCCAAACATAGATTCAAAAAAGTCTGAAAAATCACCTTCAGAAAAACCTTCGCCAGAAAAACCTCCTTGCTTAGATCGCCTGCTACCTTGTTGCTGTTTTGCTTGTTCAAATTGTTCTGCATGTTTCCAGTCCTTGCCATATTCATCGTATTTTTTACGATTTTCAGGATGACTTAACACTTCATTTGCTTCGTTAATTTCTTTGAATTTTTTTTCAGCTGATTTATCATTAGGATTTAAATCGGGATGGTATTTTCTAGCTAATTTTCGATACGCTTTTTTAATTTCAGCTTGTGATGCTTTTTTAGTAATACCTAATATTTTATAATAGTCTATAAATTCCATTTGAAGTATATTTAAACTATTGAGTTTACATTATAAACTGACCAATATTTTTTGAAAGATTATTGGTTCAATTCTACCTTAAATTTACGAAAAAAATATGATAGTTTTTTTTAAAAAAAATAAAAAAATCCAATTTAAAGGATTAAGCAATTTTTATATTCCTAGAGTTGGTAAATGTTTTACCTTATGATAATTCAATGCAGCTTTTATGCAATATTTTAACTCTTCATTTGGGATTTTATCCTCTATTTGAAAAATAATGGCTCTCTTTCCTTCGAAGTTAAAAGTGTTTTTAAACAACATTTTAAAAGTTGTAACCAATCTACTACTGCATTGAAAGTACATTGCATATTGATTTGGTGATTTTGGTTTCCAGTCTATTCTAATTGTGCTTCCGTTTTTTGTTAAATAGCTTGGTTCTCCCCATTTTAGAGTTTCCTCTAGTGCTATAATTTCATCAATTTCTCTAGCTGACTCAATAACAAGTTCTCTTAGCTTTAATAATTTATTCCGAACTGAATCGGGGTACTTACTGAATACCAATTTTACTTCTTGATTTGTTTTTAGTTGTAAATTATTCATCAGTTTTCAAAAAAAATCAATTAAAGATTCTCCACATCAATTTTGAAGAGTTGGGCAGCGTTTTTCCATAGTATTAATTCCTTTTTATCATCTGCTAAATCTAATTGATTCATAAATTTTAAATAGGATTCCATATTAGATATTGGCCAATCTGTACCATATAATAAATAATTAGGGTCACCTGCGTAGGTAATCATTTCTTCAATTTCTTTTTTCATATACCGTTCAAACTTATCTGAAAAATTACCAAGAACTAATCCTGAAATATCTGCATATACGTTTTTATTTTTATAAACTACCTCCATACAATCCTTAATCCATGGGTTCCCTACATGGCAAATCACTATTTTTAAATCGGGGTAATCAACTGCTAAATCATCAATATGTAATGGGTGTGAATATTTAACTTTTCCAGTAGGAGCATAGGTGTCTCCTGAATGAAACATTACTGGCACGTCATATTCTATAGCCATTTCATACATAAGTTTAAGTCTGATATCGTTTGGGTAAAATGGTTCATAACCAGGATAAAATTTCAACCCTTTTATAAAGCCATTTTCTAGGTATTCACTAATTTCTCGTACATCTCTATGATCATAATGAAGATAACTAATACCTGAAACTACTCCTAAATTTTTCCGCCCTTTAATGGCCTCTACTACTTGTCTTGTACTTGGCCTATGTTCGTTAACCTTATAGGATGATAGTACTAAGGAATAATCAACTTTATTGGCTAACATATTATCTGTAAGGTCATTAAGACAATCTTCTAGAGAAGCTACTCTATCTTCGTGGTAATTGTTAATGTGGGTATGTACGTCTATAATCATTTTTATATTTTTTTTAACTTGTAATAAATTATTGATTGAATGTTAGTTCGTTTTAGTTTGAAAACCAGTAATCGTTTTGTACAATACAAATCTTGGTAACTTGAGTCTAATTATATACCCTAATTATTTCTCCATTTTTCCTTCCTTCAACGCTTCTAACATATGCGTTAACTACTTTATTCATTGGAATTGGATTATGACCAGGAAAATAATCTTTATACTTCACATAAGCATCCTCAACCATTCCCAAAGAAACAACATTCACTCTAATTCCGTTTTCAATTTCTAAAGCTACGGCTTGAACAAAACTATGAATTCCTCCATTAACCATTGCAGCACTGGTAGTTTTAATAACAGGATCATCTGCTAAAATCCCCGTTGATAAAGTAATTGAACCATTCTTATTCAAATATTTTCGTCCAATCCTTACAATATTAACTTGTCCCATTAATTTACTTTTCAGTCCAATATAATAATCTTCTTCTGTTAAATCATTAAAATTTTCCCATTTGGCTTCACCAGCAATGCAAATTATTGCATCAAAATTACCAGTTTTATCAAATAGTTTTTTTATAGAATTACTGTCTGCAATGTCAACTATAACATCTCCACTTTTTCTGCCAGCAATAATAACGTCATTTTTTTCTGAAAAATAGGCTGTTACTTTGTTTCCAATAGTTCCATTTCCTCCAATAATTAATATTCTCATTTTATTTAATTTTTTAGATCATTAAATTCTAAATACAGTTGTTCTAATAATTGTAACGAATTATTATTCATCAATAATTTATTACCACTAACTCCAATAGGGACATTATTAGCTTCATTTAATTTAAGAATAGCGTATTTATTATTTTTTAAAAAGGATTTTAAATTTGCTTTTACTTCAATAATTTGTTCAAAATCCGGCTTGTTTGATACTTGATGCACTAAAAATTGTTCTTTTTTATTTCCAAAAAGAATAAAACTTGCTGTTGCCATTTTAATTTCTTCTGGATTGAATTTTTTAAAGTAAATAACTTGTTTAATTGTAACAAAAATATCTTTTAAGATAACTTCTCCACCTCTTTCAAAATGACCACGATACATATTTATTTTAAATGATTTTGGGTTATTAATCATATCTGGTAAAACAAATCGTTCTGGTTCAATGGTATAAGTAGGAGCATTAGAATGTTGTTTTTTATCTTTAATATATTTTCTTTTGTCAGCTATAGATAATTCTAATTCCAACACAATTTGGTAGTCGTGTGGAGAATGGAACATAGGTAAATGAGAAGCATAAACCATGTCACTTCCAAAAAGAAGCATTCCGTGAGTTGAAGGTTTGTCACTACTCATTTGTTTGTAATCCTGTTGTGCATTTATAATTATTGAAAATAAAATTAATACTATAAAAAGTGTTATTTTTTTCATTTACTTAATTTATGATTGAAGTGATTATAGGTGTCTTTTATGTGTTGTAATTCGATATTGTAAACAACTATTAATTTGGAGAGATAATAAAGTTTTTATATACTTTTCTAAGTGGTTCATCTCCTAATTCATCAAGTGCAAATTGAAGCGTTTCAAGATCTTTTACAGTTAATTGCAGCTTTTGCTCTTTAGGATGGTAAGTTGACCCTGTTGGATAGTCAACACCGTCAGTTGTGGACATTTCAATATGATTTCCTAAAATATATTTGATCTTATGGTTTTTTGAAAAATAGACAAGTCTATTAATACTTTCTTTAAATGCTAACCAATCGTTAACGTACAAACGTCCAGGGTAAAAAGTGTCTCCTGTTAGTAGTAGTTTAGAAGAACTGTCGTAAACGGCAATTGATGATTCTTGATGGCCTGGAATTGGAATAAGTTTTAATAATCGATCTCCAAGTTCAAAATTAACAATGTCCTTGGGCCAATTTACAAAATCAAAAAAATCTAAAACATTGTCTATTTCAAGACCAACTACAGTTGTATTTGGTTTGTCTTTAAATTGTTCATCTGCAGCATAATGATCGCCATGTTTATGGGTATGAGCTACAATTAATTCTATTTTATTATTTTGTTGTTTCTCCCATTTAGCTACAATATTTGCAACTGTTTTATATAACGGAAACGTTTCATGTTGTTTTGTTGCGCCTGTATCCATTAATAGCGCTTTGTCTTTCCCAAAAAATAAAAACATAAATGGAGCTTCGTAATTGGTACATTTATTTTGTCTAAACAACCATGTATTTGAATCATACTGAACTACTTGAATTGGTTCATCAGTATTTTTTTTACAATCTTCTGATCCATGAATCCATTTTTGTTCTTTTAGATTAATCTGCCCTTTAACGGTTGAACTACAAATGATATTTATACAAATTATAATAAAGACATGTTGAACACTACTATTTTTTCTCATTTAATTAATGGGTTTTTTTATATGAAAAATATACAAGTTTAAAAACGCAATTTTCAAATGTAAAAATATATTATTTTTTAGATCTATAACTATGTTAATTTACTAAATTAGGTAATTGTTAATGTATATTATTGTGGGTTCGTTATAATTTACTGTTGCTTCAATTCTTTGTTTCTTGAAAATGCATAAATAAGAAAACCTCCAAATGCAATACTAAGCAAACCACTAAAAGGAACAAAAGGTTTAAAATTAGGAATAAGTGTGCTCATAAAATCTTGAAAACTTTCTTGACCAATGAATATAAAAATAAGGGCAGCTATTAGGAACAGGTAACCTAAAAATTTAAATACTCTAGGATATTTTGATTCCTTAGCAGCTACTATAAATATAATTCCAAGAACTAACCTCACTACTATTGCAGTGATATATAGTGAAGTGTTTTCAATATTATTTTTTATCCAACCAATAATAATTTCAGGATTAATAAGCAGTAATAACCCTGCAAAGAGCAGTAGAATTCCAAATAGCTTGACAATTAATTTCATAATTAGATTTATTATATATTGCATTGTTTTTTAGAGTCTTATATCCTAAGTTTACTTTTTTATGAAAGTATTAAATTTAAAAATACAAAGCAGAAAGAACAAAAAGAGAGAATTAAGGTTGTTTTGTGTATTGAGATTTGGTCTCATTTTTGTTGAACTCTCTCTTATCTGCAATAATTACGTACAGTTCTGTGAGACTCAAATCTTGTATTAAAGTTGGAGAAACCTGTATAGATTCGTTTTTTCATAAATTCATATAATAAAAATACAAATTATTTTTGGAATTAAGAGTAGTAAAGATGTTTTTGATGTAATGGATTGTAATGGATTGTTTCATCAGTTTAAAAATGATATTTCTGGATTTAATTAATTTAAAGAACATTTAGATTCTATTTCTCATTTTGTTATAAGCTATTAAGTAAAACCCAGTTTCGACCTAAAAATAAGGTTACATATTTTTAGTTTTTTTGAATAGAAACGCTTGTTTAACAGAACGTTACAGGGAATTATTTAAATAATAAAATTCATCATAAATTAATACTGAAAAATACATTTAGAGCGAGTTAGGAAAGCTTCCTAGCATTACACATAAAGCAACAAAAATTGAATGGATTTCTAAGCGTGAACATAAAGACTTAATTATAATTAGAGTTTTGCAGCAACAAAAAATGCAATTAATTTATACAACGAAATGAGATTACACTTATCTTTATATTAAAAAATACAATCTTGTATTCCTGTTTGTCAGGCTAGTAGGAAAATTAATATTGTAAATAAATTTTCGCCTAATTACCATGTTTTAGGATGAGACAGCTAAAATAATCAATGAGAATTCAATAATTAAAAAAAATGTTATTAACATGAGTAAGAAAACCTTCGGAACACTTGCTGGAGTTTTTACACCAACAACCTTAACAATCCTTGGTGTAATTATGTACATTCGTCAGCCATGGGTTGTAGGTAATGCAGGTATTGTTGGTGCGCTAGCAATTTTATTAATTTCGGTTGCCATTACATTTACTACGGCATTAAGCTTATCTTCAATTACTACTAATGTTCGTATTGGTGCTGGCGGTGCTTTTAGTATTATCTCAAAATCATTAGGCTTGGAAATTGGTGGAGCTATTGGAATTCCTTTTTATATAGCTCAAGCTCTGGCTGTGGCCATGTATGTTTTTGGATTTAGAGAAGGATTGGTTTCTATACTGCCCAATTTAAATCCATTAATACTAGATATTCTTATCTTTTCATTGGTAATGACTATTGCATTTATAAGTACAAGTTTTGCTTTTAAAATTCAATATGTAATACTTGGTATTATCGTTTTATCTTTAATTTCTATTTATGGAGCGTTGTTTGTAAGAGATTTAAATTACGACTTCGAGTTGTTTGGT
>TARA_R110001583_G_scaffold46000_4_pt1 | contig 15027 bp, 15 predicted proteins | sample TARA_R110001583 | Tara Oceans TARA_R110001583 (sample SAMEA4398432) | marine metagenome | biome: Polar Biome; feature: [MES] marine water layer (ENVO:01000295) within the mesopelagic zone...; material: water (ENVO:00002006), including particulate matter (ENVO:01000060) such as...... | reverse complement strand
AGGAGCTTCAGCGGTTGGTACTATTAATTTAGTATGTACAGATGCTACTTCTTTTGCAGTAACTACAGGAGCAGTTACAGCAGGTTTAACATTTACTACGGGCGTAGGAACTGCTACTATCACGGGAACACAAACGGCGCATACAACAGCTACCACTGATTCGTTTTCAGTAACGGCGACAGATGCACAAGGACAAACGGCAGTAAGAGCATTTACAATAACTTACTCATTTGGAGCAACAGGAGGAGCACAGTTTAACTAATGGCAACTACATATTTACAATCTGATTTTACAGGTACAGGTTCAGCTTCAGGTGCAAAAGCGACTTATTCTGTATGGGTCAAAGCAGCAGTAAAAGATGACAGATCTACGATTATTTCAGGTAGAGCAGATGCAAATAACTATATGAAATTTAGATTTGCTAATGATTCACTTACTTTTTATGGTAATCATTCAAGTAGTAATAATCTTAATATAGAAACAAATAGAAAATTTAGGGACCCTTCGTCCTGGTATCATATCGTTTTACAAGTAGATACAACAAGTGCCACAGAAACAGATAGAGTAAAAATATTTGTTAATGGAGTCCAAGAAACAAGTTTAGCTAATTCTACATATCCTGCACAAGGTGCACCATTATATTTAACTAAAGAAGATGATGTTCAAGTAGGTGCTTTTAATAATACAGAACACTTTGATGGTTGTATGTCATATTTTTATTGTATTGATGGAACTATTTATGCTCCAACAGTATTTGGTGAAACAGATTCAACAGATGGAATGTGGAAAATTGTAACTGATCCAACAGTTACGTATGGTTCTAAAGGTTGGTTAATATTTAAAAACGGTGCAAATTTATCAGGTTCAACAGTTTCAGACCAATCAACAAATAGTAATGATTGGACTGTAGCAACAGGAACTATAACAGAAACTGAAGATTGTGCAGATAACAATTTTTCTACATTATCTCCATTAACTGTAGATACTGGGGGAGCTAAAACCTACGCTAATGGAAATACTACAGCAACAGAAACAGCAAATAGTTGGACTTCAACACACTCTACCTTAATGGCAAGTACAGGAAAATATTATTGTGAAACTAAATTAGTATCTTTTAGTGGTGGTTCAGCATCTTATATTGGTGCATCTTCAGCTTATTCAATTCAATCTAAAGCAAATGCAGGTTCTATTCTTGGTACTGATACTGGTAGTGTTGGTTATTATGCTACTAATGGTAATGTTGATAAAGCAGGGGCAAGTACAGCTTATGGAGCTAGTTGGGGTGCAGGAAATATAATAGGAACAGCAATAGATTTAGATAATAATTTTATTTATTTTTCAAAAGATGGTGTATGGCAAAATTCAGGAGACCCAACGTCAGGTGCAACAGGCACTGGTGGGGTAGCATTACCTAGTGGTATGACAGGTGGAGAGTTTATTGGTTTTTCTATATCTCCTCATGAAAGTGTGATGGCAGTAAATTATGGTAATGGTTATTTTCAAACAACAGTAATAACTTCAGCAGGAACGAATGCTTCTAATAACGGAATATTTGAGTATGATGTGCCTACAGGGTACACAGCTCTTTGTACAAAAGGAATAAATACATAATGGCATATATATCATTTAAACCAACTGATTATTTTAATCCATTACTCTATACGGGTAACGCATCTACAAATGCAATTACAGGAGTAGGATTTGCACCAGCAATAAGCTGGTTTAAGTCAACAAGTAATACAAACTCTCACGCAATTTTTAGCACTATAATGACTACTTATTCTATTTCTCCGAGTAATGATGCGGCACAATACAATGCTAGTGGAGATGGTTTTACAAGTTTAGATAGTGATGGCTTTACATTTAATGGTTCAGGCGGTGGTGGTGGAACTAACGCTAGTGGATTTACATATGTAAGTTGGAATTGGAAAGGTGGAACTACATCAGGAATTGCAACTAATGGCTCAACAACAATTACTCCATCAGCTTATTCTTTTAATACTACATCAAAATTTTCAATTGTAAAATATACAGGCAATTCAACAGCAGGTGCAAAATTAGCACATGGTTTAGGAGCAGTTCCTAAAACGGTTTTTGTTAAATCAATATCAGATGCTGGAGATGCGTGGGCTGTTTATCATGTTGGAACTGGAAATACTGATTATGGAACATTAAATACAGATGCTGTTTTTGTTGATGATGCAACTAGATGGAACGATACTGACCCTGATAGTGTTAATTTTACTTTAGGAAGTTCAGGTGCTGTTAATAGTAGTTCCAAAACTTATGTTGCTTATTGTTTTGGAGACGTAAATGGAAGTTCAAGATTTTCTCAATATACTGGAAATGGAAATGTTAATGGTGCTTATATTTACACAGGATTTAAACCTGCATTAGTTATACTTAAATCAGTTACTGGTAGTGGTGATGGGTGGTTTATGGCAAATAATAAAAGTAACCCTTTTAATAGAGTAAATAAAAATTTGTTTGCAAATGGTACTGGAGCAGAATCTACAAATGGTACTGCGGCAGGAGATAAAAACTTAGATTTTTTAGCACAAGGTTTCAAAATTAGATCGACAAATTCTGAAGTAAACGCTGCTGGAGTAAATTATGTGTATATGGCTTGGGCAGAAGACCCAATAATTGGTAGTGGTGGAACAGTAGGAGTAGCGAGATAGATTATGGCAAAAACAAAAGTAACAGCACCAGGCATAGCAGATGACGCGGTAACAGTTGATAAGTTACCTAATACATCTGTTACCAATGCTAAACTAGCAAATAGTTCGATCACGATTAACGGCACAGTTGTTTCGTTAGGTGGAACAATTGCTGATGTTGGAACTGAAACTTTTCCAACAGTAACAGCCGTGAGTCCAACAGTTATTACTAATGCTCAAACATCAGTAACGGTTACAGGAACAAACTTTGTTTCCATACCTATTGTTGAAGCAATTAATACAAGCGGAGCAATTACAACAGCAGATAGTGTTGTGTATGTGAGTGCTACTTCTCTTACCGTAACGTTTACTTTACCGGTTGATGGAACATATTATATTAGAGTAGAAAATGTAACTGATGGATTAGCTGGAAGATCTTCTTCTGCATTTTTAAATGTATCTGATGCTCCTGCATGGGTAACAGCTTCGGGTTCATTGGGAACTTTTTCTGGAACAGCTGCACTTCCAACACAGACTTTAACAGCTACAGGTGCAACTTCTTTTGCAGTGCAAAGCGGCACATTAACAGCAGGATTAACTTTGAATACTGGATCAGGATCATGTACAATAACAGGAACACAAACGGCTCATACGTCAGCTGCGACCGATACGTTTACGGTTCGAGCAACAGATGCAGAAGGACAAACTGCAGATCGATCATTCAGTATTACTTATAGCTTTGTAATAGAAAATTCAGGAGGATTTAATTAATGGCCAGTACAAGATTATATAGAACACCAGGTTCAGCAGGTAACAGACTTAAATGGACGTGGAGTAGCTGGGTTAAATTAGCACCTCAATCAACTAATAATACTTACTGGGGTCAAACCTTTTTATGTGCTTCGTCTGATGCAAATAACTATACAGAACTTGCATTACAAAACTCAGGTCTAATGGATTTTGTGAATGTTACAGGAGGTAGTACAGATGCAAGATTAGTTACTAGTAAATACTTTAGGGATCCTACAGCTTTTTATCATATCGTAGCAGTTTGGGATTCCGCTAATGTTACAGCAGGAGATAGAATGAAAATTTATATTAATGGAGTTGAAGAAACTGCTTTTGGTACAGATACTAATCCAAGTTCAAGTCTTAATTCTAATATGAATAATAATATTCTTACAGAAGTAGGTTCAAGAGAAGGTGGTAATAATTATTTTAATGGTGCTATGGCTCATACACATTTTTGTGATGGCTATACTTATGCTGCAAGTGATTTTGGAGAAACGGATAGCACGTCAGGAATTTGGGTGCCAAAAACTTCACCTTCAGTTTCTTATGGAACCAATGGATATTTTTTAAAATACGTTTCAGGCGCAACGGGAACAGATAGTTCAGGTCAAGGCAATACACAAACAGTAGCAGGAACTATAACATCGCCAAAAGATAATCCTCAAAACAATTATTGTACAATGAACAGTTTAGATAGTTATTATCCTAGTGCTACTTTTACAAATGCATTAACAACAATAGCAACAGATAATGCTACTTGGACAACAGCAACACAATGGTTACAAAGTGGATTATGGTATTGGGAAGTTCAACCCACAGGAACTTTAGGTGGTGGAGAATGTATGGGAATTTTAGATAGAGTTTCACAAGGTACAACAGAAAATGTATATAGTGGCTCTGGACTCTATGGAGCAGTTGTTAGATCAGGTGGAAATGTATATCTTAATTCATCTGATAGTGGTAATATTTCTCCAAGCGGAGATTTATGGGCAACTGGAGATGTCATTGGAATTTATATAGACTTAAATGCAAACAAAATTTACTTTGCTAAAAATGGAACTATTTTAAATAGTGGAACAGGCAAAGCATTAACAGATCCTTTATCAACATTAAACTTTGCATATACTCCTGTTTGGGGTTCATCTAATTCTTCTGCATCAACAGCAAATTTTAATTTTGGGACTGGGTATCTAGGAACCACGGCTTTGACTGGAACAACTTATACTGATAGTAATTCAGAAGGTAAGTTTAAATACTCACCAAATAATTCAGGTGGGTCATCATTTGATGGAAGTGCTAAAAACTTTTTAGCAATTTGTACTAACAACATAGCAACAGGATCATAATGGCAAATTTTATATCAATACAACCAAAAGATAATTTTAACACAGTCCTTTATACAGGTAATGCATCTGCAAGAGATGTAGGTGGAGTTGGGTTTGAACCTAATATGGTCTGGATTAAAGGTCGTACAACTTCAGAAAATCATCATTTATTTGATAGTGCAAGAGGAGCAACATACAGACTTTATCCAAATCTTGCTAATGCTGAAAGTGCTATCTCAACTACATTAGATGAATTTCAAGCTGATGGTTTTGGAATTGGCGGTGCTGATGATGGAGTAAATCAAAATACTATTCCTTTTGTATCTTGGAGTTGGAAAGGTGGAACAACATCCGCTCCTGCTGGAAGTACAGTAGGATTACAAGCAGTCAGTATTAATGCTGATGCAGGAATAGGTATCTATAAATATAATGCAGCATATCCTGCAGGTAAAGTTATAAAACATGGTTTAGGTAGAATACCTGAATTTTTAATGGTAAAAAATTATGGTGGTTCACATGATTGGGCTTGTTATCATTCAAGAATAATTGCATCTTCTTCAAGATCAGATTATTCACAAGCTGGAGATTATTTTATAAGATTAAATACAACAGCGGCAAAATCAGATAATAGTGGTTACTTTCACGATACATTAACAACAGCAACAGATATAACTTTGGCTTCAGATAATCCAGTAGGTGGAGATGGACAGACTTGTGTTCTTTACGCATTTTGTAATGTGCCTGGGTTTAGTCGTTTCGGAACTTATATGGGAAATGCAGATGCAGATGGACAATATATTCCATTGGGATTTAAACCTGCTATGGTTATTATTAAACGTAGTGATGGTAGTGATGGTTGGAATATGTGGGACAATAAAAGAAATTTAAATAATGTAAGAAATAAATATTTAGAACCTGATTATGCTGGTCCAGAAGTAACAGGTACTACAGACCATGTAGTAGATTTTTTATCTAATGGATTTAAAATAAGAGGTTCAGGAAGCGAAACTAATACCAATGGTGGAAGTTATATTTTCATGGCTTGGGCAGCAGAACCCCTAGTTTCTAGTAACAGTAAACCATCAACGGCGGCGTAGCTTGTGTTATTTGGTCATGCCTCTTTTTGTGAAGTACCATTCTCAACTCAGGGAATAGAGTTTAGATTAGTTGATGTAACCGGTGTTCAGGTTAACACAGCATTAGGTAGCTCAACAATAAGTGGTCAAGGAATTGTTACCGTAACAGGTACAGAAGTAGTTACAGCTTTAGGATCTGTAACAGTTTCAGAAGGAAAAGAAGTAGTCGTTTCAGGAGTTGAAGTTTCTGTTCAATTAGGAACAGATATAGTCATCTCAGGAGATGCAGTTGTTAGTGTAACTGGTAATGCATTAAGTTTAGATTTAGGTAATATTACCGTTGTCGTAGAGACTAACGTTTTAGTATCTGGAGTTCAGTTGCAAGTAAACACAGGTAGTGTTACAGTCTCAGGAACTGCGACAATTACTGTAACAGGCAACGAATTAACATTAGCTACTGGAGAAGTAGTAGCACAACCGTGGACTCAAGTAGATGATACAAACAATAATAATTGGACAAGAGTAGATTAGGAGATAAAAAATGGCATCGACATACACAACAACACTAGGTGTTGAAAAAATGGGAGCTGGAGATCAATCCGGTACATGGGGAACAACAAGTAATTTTAACTGGGATATCATTGATAGACTTATCGGTTATAGTAGTGTTACTGTTGGATCAACCTCTCAGACTTTAACAATAAGAGACGCGGCACCAAGTTCAGGTTCTAGCAATGTTCAAACAGGAATGTATAGAGCAATTACATTTGTTGATGCTGGAGATCTTGGAGGCACGGCCACACTTACAATTGCGCCGGCTACAGCGACAGCTTATTTTATTGTTCGAAATAGTTTATCAGCTTCAAGAAGTATTACTTTTACTCAAGGAACAGGGGCAGCAACTTTTACTTTACCTAATGGTAAAGATGCAATTATTTATGCAGATGGTAGTGATGAAGTTCACAGCGCCATGAAAAATCCACAATTTACAACAATCGATACAAGCGGTAATGCTAATGTTCAAGGAGCATTAACTTTAGGAACTGACTTAACTGTTCCTAATGGTGGAACAGGCGTTTCTACATTTACAACTAAAGGAATTTTATATGGTCAAGGAGCCAGTGCTGTTTTAGTTACAGCTGCTGGAACTGAAAACCAATTACTACAAGCAAACGGTTCAGGAGTTCCTGGATTTGCAACAGTCACTGGATTAAATCCAGCAGGTACTATTGTAATGTTTGCAGCAACTTCAGCACCTACAGGATATTTACCCTGTGATGGAGCTGCTATTAGTAGAACAACTTACGCAACTTTATTTTCAGCTATCAGTACTTCTTACGGAGCTGGAGATGGATCATCAACTTTTAACGTTCCTAACTTACAAGGAAAATTTCCAATAGGATATGATGGTGGAAGTTCTTATGGCTTAGCTGCCACAGGAGGAGCAACATCTGCTTCTTATACACCCGCGGGAGTTAATGCTGGAACAGCTTTAACTGAAGCAAACTTACCAGCCCATACTCACGATACTTGGGGAAACACTTGGCCAACAGGATCATGGACAGGTGGTACAGGAACAACTCAATCAAGTGTTACGCAAACAGGTGGATCTTTAACTTCTACTTCTACACTACGAACACTAGCAACAGGATCTGGAACAACACACACGCATACTTTTGCAGGAACTGCTGCAACGATTGCTACTTTATCTCCTTATCTAGTGACAAATTATATTATAAAGACTTAAGGAGTCTCATGGCATTAACTGCTATTAAATTAGAACCCGGAATTAACAAACAGTTAACAGAAACAGGTGCATCAGGTCGATGGACCGATTGTGACATGGTTCGTTTTCGTTATGGTTTACCAGAAAAAATTGGTGGTTGGACACAAGTAGGAGGAACAACTTTAATAGGTGCTCCTCGAGCTCAAAAACCTTTTTTATCTTTAGCATCAGAAAAATTTGATTCTGTGTGCACAAATAAAAAACAATATATTTATCAAGATAATGACACAACGTTTTATGATGTTAGTCCACAAAGATATGGAGCTAAAGGTCATACGGGTGCAGCGCAAGCTATTACATTTGATATTGTTAGCGGAGAGAAAACAGTGACTGTTAATTTAACCGCTAATGCATGTGTAGTTGGAGATTTTGTTACGTTTGATTCTACTGTTTCACCAGGAGGTGGATTTACCACAGGAGAATTAGATAAAGAATTTGAAATCCAAACAGTATCTACAAACGAATTTACTATTTTAACGACTCATAGTTCAAGTGCCACGGCTAACGCAGCAGGGTCCGCGAATGCTACCATTCAATTAAACACAGGAGATGCGACTTCTGTATTAGGGTTTGGTTGGGGTGCAGGAACATGGAGTCAATCTACATGGGGAACAGCAAGACCTAGTACAGTATCCGTTGATGCTGCTAACTGGTCTGTTGATTTATATGGAGAAGATGTTGTGGCTACACAGTTTAATGGAGGAACTTATATCTGGGATACGAATGCTTTTAAAACAAGTATGCTTCCTATGATTAATTTAATTGATTATGATTTATCAGTAGCAGCTCCTTATTTTACAAGAGATAAAAATACAGCAACCGTACCTCATAAAAGTTTATTTAGTTTAGTATCAACACCAGATAGACACTTAGTTATGTTGGGTGCTTCTGATGTAGGATCAGCAAGCGGACAAGATCCTATGATGGTTAGATTTTCCGATCAAGAAAACATTACCGAATTTACTCCAACGTCAATTAATACAGCGGGGTTTCAAAGATTATCCGATGGCTCAGAAATAAGAGCGGCAGTCCGTTCGAGCGGACAACTTCTGATTTGGACAGACACTTCATTGCATTCTATGCAATTTATTGGTCCTCCATTTACTTTCGGATTTAAACAGCTTGGTAGACAGTGTGGATGCGTTGGGCAACATGCGGCTGTAGATGTGGATGGTGTCGCTTATTGGATGGGGGCTTCTGGTGGATTCTTGAAGTTTGATGGCTCCGTTCAAACCATCCCATGTACAGTAGAAGACTATGTCTTTAATGACATCAGATTAGTTCCAGAAATTTTTGCATCTGTGAACTCTGACTTTAATGAAATCAGTTGGTTCTATCCAAGTTCAAACTCTAATGAAATAGATAGAGTGGTAACTTATAATTATTTAGAACAAGTATGGTCTGTAGGAACTTTAGCTAGAACATCTTGGGCAGACAATGGTGTATTTGCTAAACCTTATGCTACAGATTATTTACCTAGTTCTACAGCTACAGCAACACCTACGGTTCAAGGTGTGAGTTCAGGACGAGGAAATTTATACGCACAAGAAACAGGAAACAATGCCGACGGAGCTGCGTTAGCTTCAACACTAACATCAGGTTATTTCTTTTTACAAGAAGGAGAAGACTTAATGTCTGTTGGTAGATTTATTCCTGACTTTAAAAATTTAGCAGGTACAGTTGATGTTGAATTAGAATTTGTAGACTATCCAGCACAGACGCCTGTAAATAGTAAGCACTCACCTTTTACTATTAGTCCTACAACACAGTTTAAAAGTTGTCGAGCTAGAGGTAGACAAGGAAGTTTAAAAATTATTAGTTCTGCTCTCAATGATACATGGAGATTCGGAACTTTCAGAGCAGACATTAAACCAGCGGGGAGACGTTAATGCCATTTAAATCAGAAAAACAAAGAAGATATTTACACGCTAACCATCCTGGTATTGCTAAGCGATGGGAACAAGAATACTCAGGCGGAGGTATTGCAAGAATGGGCTATGCGTATGGTGACCAGGTAGACGACATGATGACTGAACGTACACCTTTAGGAAATTTAATGGTTGAAAATACAAACATTGAAAGACCAACAAGTGGATATGAAAATGAACAACGAAGAAAAGAAAAGGATGATGCCTTTGAACAACTAAGACAAGAAAGTCCTGAGTTGTTTGCATTTAATCCAGGGTCTATGTTTGGAACCGATGCTAAGTATGTAGATGATACTAATCAAGGAGGAATAGTAGATGTGGACCAAGTTAGAGAATTAATAGAAAATTCAAGAAATCAAGGTATAGAAACTACAAACATAAATGGATTACCTGAGACCTATAATCCTTATAAAAACTATGGACAATTTTTTAGAAACCAACCGGTTGATGAATCTACTCCATGGTATAGAGAATCCACAGGAGCAGACATGATAAAGAATCCTGATTTTCCTGGGAGTAAAGAAAATTTAGGAGGCATTTTGGAATATGCAAAAGGAAAAGGAATACAAGGTAAAGATTTATTAATGGCTGGTCTAGGAAAAGCAATTAATTTCCCTATAGGATTAGCAGGTAAATTTGTTGATATGCTTGGAGGAGCTCCTGATAATCCCTACCAAAAATTTCAAAAAGATATGTTTGCTGAAGCGGGTTATAGCGGAGATCAAGGCAAAGATCCATGGGGACAAAACGTAAGATCATTCACTGATACTTATGATGTGACCGATCAATGGGATAAGTTTTCAGGAAGTGTATTAGGACAAAAATATGGTCTAGAAGCTTTAGGAGCCGATGGATTAACCGAAGAAGAATTAGCTAATTTAGAGGAAAAAGGATTAAAAGGATATCAATTAAACAGAGCTAGACAGTTAAGTAAATTTAATCAAAAAGCCCAAGCTTATAAAAAACAAAAAGCAGTAGAGAAAAAAGCTGCTCAAGACCATCAACAAAGAGAAGCAAAAGAAGCTGCACGTCAAAAAGAATTAGATAAAAGACAAGCTACTGCGAATGCACAAGCAGCTAGAGGACAAACTACTAGTGGTGGCAGAGGAAATTATCAAAGCAGTAGAGATCATTCTGGACGTGGTGGTTATGGTGGTAGCGGAGCAGAGTCTAGAGGAAATAGATCTTCTGATTTAGGTTTTAGTGATATCAGATTAAAAGATAACATAGAGTTTATAGGTCAATCACCTTCTAATATTAATATATACAAATTTAATTACCTTAATGATCCAACAATTTATCAAGGAGTTATGGCACAGGATGTACCATGGGCTAGTGCTAAATCTGACAATGGATATTTAATGGTAGACTATAACAAAGTAGATGTGGAGTTTAAAAAATGGCACAAAAAATAATAACATTAGGATTTCCAAGAGCAGCTAAGGAATATAGTGCTTCGCAGATAGATCAATTAGTGAATACTTTAGAACAGCTAGTACAACAATTGAATACAACATTTAGTAATGAGATACCTGAACATGAAGCAGAACAAAGAGGATGGTTTTTTAAATAATGGCAACGATTTATAAAAATAATATAAAAGCGGTCACAGCTACGGGATCAGATGAGGTTTTTTATACCTGTCCTGCGGGCTCAACAGCTATTGTTAATACTATTTTTGTATATAATGGATCAGGAGGATCTACAGATTTTACTCTGAGCTTACATGATACCTCAGCAGGAACATCAGCTAAGATATACTTCAAATCTAGCTTAGCTAATCTGGCTACAGACACCGTTTTAGGTGCAGGAAACGTTGTAGTTCTTGAGGATTCTGATATACTGAAGATTAATACAACAGCACAGCCCTTAGATATAACGGTGAGTGTATTACAAATAAGTAGGACTTGATTTAAGGAGAGAAAATGAGTAATAATGAACAAGAATACAGAGTAGTTGACGGAGTAAAAGTTCCAGTGCTACCTGCTAAAGCTACCGTTACGGTTAAACATAAAAGAACTGGTGCAGCTTACGAAAGTAAGAAACACTTTGATGACGATGTAGCCAATCCAGAAACAGACACAACAGATAATGACTTTAGACAAGACGTACATATAAAAGTAGCAGAGGTAGTTATTAAAGAATAATATGCAGAGCATCAATCAACCACAAGCAGCAATACTTGCAGGAATGCAACAAGGAGGAAACCTAAGTCAATACCAACAAGGGCAATTAGCTTTTGCTGATGGTGGCTTAGCTTCACTAGGTAGAGATATGTATGCCGGTGGAGGAACAGCAATTGGTGGTGGAAATTATACTGGAATTCCTATGGGTAATAGAACTGGTTTTGGATTACTAAAAAAAATTAAAAGAGGAGTTAAAAAATTAATACCTAAAGAACTAGCTGGTATTATGCAAGTAGCAGCACCATTCGTGGCGCCTCATAGTATGTTAGGAGCAGCAGCTCTATCAGGTTTAGGACAATATAAATCTAGAGGAAAAATTAGTCCGTTTCAATTAGCTATGTCCGTGGCACCTGGATTAAAAGGCAGACACTTAGGTAGGTTTATGCCGAAAGGTATGGAAGGTAATGATAACGTAATAAGAAATTTAATGCAAAGAAGTGATATAGGATCTGGCGTAGATAAATATTTATTTGGTGAAGGACCTAAGGTTGGAAGATTAAGTGATGGAATGAGTGGCTGGTCAAAACAACCATTTGAAGCAGCAATACCAGGAAAAAAAGGTTTATTAGGTTTTGGTGGAGAATACGGAGGCCTGGGAGAAGTACTTAAAAAAGGTGGCGAAGCTATTTTAATGAAAGGTCCTAAAGGCTCTAGAGAATTAGATAAGATGGCTCTTATATCAATAGGTTTAGGTGGTGCAAGTTATTTAGAAGCTAAAGAACAAATGGCATTAATGGGTGAAGGAGATTTAGAAGACGATTATGGAATTACAGAAGAAGTTTGGGAAGCAACAGATTGGACTCAAGCATTTAAAGATAACGAAACATTAGGTGGTAATGCCGAAGGTGGTATACCAAGAACAAGATACGCAATGGGAACTTCACAGTTTCCTATGACATCAACAAGACAAGGTTTAGCATGGGGTAGTGACAAAGGCGAAGGCTTAGGCGGTCAAGAAGTTGAAGCTGACATGAGATATGAAGGAGGCTTTATGCCTTATGGTGAAGAACCTAAAGCCGATGATGTCCCAGCAAGATTAAGTAAAAATGAATTTGTTTTCACTGATAAAGCAGTAGCTGGCATGGGTGATGGCGATGTTAACCAAGGAGCAGAACGTTTATATAATATGATGAAACAATTAGAAGAACAAGGATCCCAAGGACAAATGGGCATAGGAGCAATAGTATAATGGCAATACAAACAACACAAAATTTACCCGCACCGTATATTGAATCGGAACTAAAAGCATTTTTACCTCAAGCAGGAAAAGCTGGAGCAACAGATACAACTTCAGCATTAGGTTTACCTAGTCTTGCAGCGGAAAGTGCATTCACAGGTCAAGGAAGAAAAGCAGGAGCAGCGCAAGCTGGTTTAACTTATGATCCAACAAGTAATGTTTTAGGAGCTGGTACAGGAGTTGCCGCTTACGAACCTTATTTAACTAAAGCTGCGCAGTACGCAGACCCCGCTAACATTTCAGCATTTGAAACACCTCAACAAAATTATGCTATTCAAGCAATGCAAGATGAACAAGCAAGACAACAAGGTCAGCTAAGTAATGCTGCCTTACAGTCAGGAGCATTTGGTGGTGGAAGACATGGCGTAGCACAAGGACAATTATCAGCACAAGGCGCACAGGATATTGGTTTGTTTAAAAATGATATGTACAATCAAGCTATGCAGAATATGTTTCAAGCTTCAGGAATGCAACAAGGTTTAGGAGAACAAACACAACAACAAGGTATTGCAAACGCAGCTTTATTAAATCAACTAGGAGCAGGACAACTAGGTTATTCACAAGCAGGTTTAGACACATCAGCGCAAGCAGCTGAGATGAAAAGACAAGAACCATTTAACAGATTAGGATGGTACGGCGGTCAGCTATCACAATTAATGGGAGGAATGCCTAATCCATATATGCAAACTTCTCCAGAACAATCATCAGCAAGTCCATTCATGCAAGCATTAGCTTCAGGAGCAGGAGCTTACGGCTTAGGAGGAATGCTTGGTAAGATGTGGGGAGCCTAATGCCTAATATATTCAAAAGACCTATGTTTAAACTAGGAGGTACACCTAACTCTGATGGAGTAGGAATTACTTCTGGTATGCAAAGAAGAAATTATGAAGATGGTTCTAACATGGAGATGTTTAATAAGTCTATGCGTGAAAGCATAGATAGTCTACAGAACTTAGGAAAAAAAGATAAGTATGATATGGCTATGACATTTTCAGATGTGGTAGGTCAAGGTGGAAGTATTCATGATATGATTATGAATGCTAATGAAATTGTACGTCCTCAATATCAAGACTATAAAAAAATTCAATCTCAATTAGGACCCATGAAAACTAATTTATACAAGATGGGAGCTGAATTAGATATTGCTAAAATGACAGCAAGTAAAGAAACTGCAACTCAGACAAGACTTAGAGCAGGACAGTTAGCTAATCAAATTGCTAATCAATATGGTGGTTTATCATCTTTAGAAACGAAAGCTGCTGCAAACGATGCTAAAGCTATTCAAGATCTAGCTACTTATAAATTAAATGAACGTATTTCTAATGCAAAATACATGGATGAACGAACAGTCAGAGCTAACGCTTTAAAATTTGTTCAAGATATATACAAAGATGAATCAGAAATTTTAATGACAACACTTGCAGATGAAAATAGTGATGCTTATAAATTATTAAAAAAAGCAGAAGATTATATTAGAAATACTAGTAGTTATGCTGAAGGTGGAAGAGTTGGTTACAACATGGGAATGGGTCCAGTCATGGATGAAAACATACAGATGTCAGAACAAATTGATACTCCTCAAGGAGACATGAGTATGACTGAAGATGTTAATATCATGGAGCAAGATCCAATGGCTGCCGGTGCAGGCAGCGCAGGCGCTGAAGATCCTTACACACTTTTAAGAGCTAGACTTCCTGAGGAAATTACTGATGATGTAGTTAGACTTATTGCATACAATCCTGAAGCCTTTAAAGATTTTGCCGCTATCGAAACGCAGGAAGATGTTATTAATTTTAATAAAATGTATCAAGTCGAATTAGTTATTCCTGCAGAAGTCCAACAAGTTTAGTAGGAGGACCTATGGGTTTATTAGATAATATTAGATCTTACACACAAAAGAAACAAGTAGAGTATGATGCTAGACGTGGTCCAGCAGCCGAGCTTCCAAAAGAATATAGATCTAAAGTAAAACAACTTCCTTCATCAACTCAGGATGAAGTCGAACGTTTCCAACAAGTTTTTAGTAACGATTTAACT
>TARA_R110001583_G_scaffold6499_10_pt1 | contig 15035 bp, 13 predicted proteins | sample TARA_R110001583 | Tara Oceans TARA_R110001583 (sample SAMEA4398432) | marine metagenome | biome: Polar Biome; feature: [MES] marine water layer (ENVO:01000295) within the mesopelagic zone...; material: water (ENVO:00002006), including particulate matter (ENVO:01000060) such as...... | reverse complement strand
AAACAATAATACAATCAGGACTTAAGCTAGTCATTTGGACACTTAATGACTTAACACAAGCCAGTAAATTTAGATCTTGGGGCGTTGAGATGATTATTACTGATAAACCAGATGTATTTGCTCTAGCATGATAAAAATCAATGCTCGACAACAAAATATTCTAAAACGTTTAAGACAAAACGAAGATATTCAGATCGATAAAATGTCTGACTATTTTCAAGTCACCACGCAAACGATACGTAGAGATGTTAATCAACTTTGTAAAGCAGGTTATGCCCGCCGAATTCATGGTGGTGTAGGGTTGCCTGCACAATTAACTAATAGCAGTTATCAATTTCGCAGTGATCTACAATTTAATATCAAAGACCAATTAGCTCAAAAAGTAGCACATTCTATTCCTGATGGTGCCACTATCATGATGGGAATAGGCACCACTGTGACACGGATTGCCTATTATTTAAAAACCAAAAATCGAGTGATCACCAATAATCTGCAAGTGGTTAGAATCTTAGAAACGAATCCGGATATTGAAGTTTATATTGCAGGAGGATTGTTTAGAGCTCAGCAACAAGATGTTATTGGTAATAGCGTATTAAAGTTTTTTAATGATTTTGAAGCTGATATCGGAATATTAGGCTGTGCAGCGATCACTGGCGGTCATTCAGCAATGGAACATGAAACACCTGAGGCAGAACTTTCACAATGTATTTTAAAAAATTCACGGCAAACTTGGTTAGTAGCCGATGCCAGTAAGTGGACAAGTTCAGCTTCGGTAAAAGTAGCTTCGTTATCGAGTTTTGATCAGATCTACAGTAATCAAACAGAGCTTCCCGAAGATTTTCCACTTATTTCAATTAAATAAGGCTATATTTTTTAATCTGCTGGAAGGTAATAATAGGGTGCGCTGGCAGAAGTTAAATCACATTGTGGGCTATTTGCTGTTTAGATAACGTTTAAGTTATTGGGTAATGTAATAACGTTAATTTATTTATAATGTTCGCTATCAAAGGTAAACGAACATTATAAATGTGGTGTTAAAACCTTGCCACGTTACTGGGCAAGGCGAGTAGATAACGTTAATAAAGCAGCTCAGTGAGTCGCAATAAGTTTATACTCGGTTGAAGTCTTTTGTGCTACGAAACTCAGCGACTTTCTGTTGTGCATTCTCTCCAAACAAACGTTCGCTGACGGCTTCCAGCCCTTTTGCATTATCTAAATCTTTTTTACGAATAACTAAAGTTGCTTTTGAACGCCTGCGTAATAAATCATCAAGGTTAACAATCATTTCATGTTCTGCTACCCAATCAATTTCAGCCCAAGTAAATTCAGTATGTTCAAGTGCTAAGTTTGCCTTTTCAGGATTTTGCTTAATCGCTTCTAATAAGTTGAAAGCATCTTCACCATAGCGACGCCAGAAACGACTAGATAAAGGCTCAATAGCGCCTTTGGGAGTCAATTTATCAATATTAAACTCTGCAATCGCACTCATAAATTTTTCTTTAACTGAGTCAGCAGGCTCACCGTACCAAATTGAATTTGATTTAGGCATTGCGATAGATAAGCTTTTAACTATCTCTGCAATTTCTTCACCTACGTTAATACAGTCCGTTAGCTTACCGCCAAAAATACTGATATGTTTATCGGCTTTATTAACGTCTATTGCATGCTTACGTGATAAGGCAACCCAATCAGCAACACCTTCTTCAGCTTCAATCGCTAATGGGCGGACACCACATCGTTCTGCAATAATGTCAGCTTTAGTGAGTGGCTTATCTAATTCTAATAAAGCATTGGCATTATCGAGAATAAATTGACGATCTTCGTCGGTTACTGCTGTTTGGTGACTCTCAACTTGATTATCTGTTGTACCTATACAGGTTTTTGTGCCCATTGGTAAGACAAAGAATAAACGCCCATCACTGGCAAAAAAGGCTAATACTCTGTGATCATTTGAAATACGATCAACAGTTAAATGAACGCCTTTAGAAAACAAATGATGATGTGATGTTTTCTGCTTAGTACCTTTATTAACTTGGTCAACTAAAGGACCGCAGGCATTGATCAGCGTTTTTGCTTTAATAGTAAATGTTTGATTATTGGTGTTGTCTTTAGCTTGTATTACCCATTGTCCGTTTTCACGAACGGCATTGACCGACTCTACATAGTTAGCAACAATCGCAGATTTTTTAGCAGCAGCCGTTATAAAATTAAAGACAAAACGTGAGTCATTATCTTTTAAGAATGCATCTGAGTACTCAAAACCAGCTTGTGCGCCGGTTATCTTAATGCTTGGCTCTAATTTCTTGATAGCATTACGAGTAAGATACTTTGGTGCCATGGTAAATAATCGCCCAAAGAACCAATAAGCCAACGTCCCCATAAATACAAACCAAACAGGAAAACGAAAACCTTTTTGAATAGTGGTTAAGAAACGAACCTCAGTAACTGACGATGGGTAATGTCTCATCAGATTGTTTCGACTTTTACAAAGCTTATTAACTAAACTATATTCATGGCTCTCTAGATATTTGATACCACCCCATGCAAGATTTGATGAGTTAGAGCTGGTTGCTCCAGCAAAATCACCCTTATCAATAAGGCCAACCTTAACGCCTTTAGCAGCCAAAGACGCAGCAGCAACAGCGCCATTGATACCACCACCTAAAATAAGTACATCTAACTCATCTTCAGCCAGTTGCTTAATATTATTTGTTCTATTGAGGCTCATTTCGGAATCCTTGCTATAAATGTTCGATTGCTCATTTAAATGTTCGATTATGAGCACATTAGAACATATAGTATTTCTAATTAATATGATCATTAGCAAATTACTGATAAAAATATGATGTCTAGTTAATTAGAGGATTGAAAATAAACAATAAAAGCGGTACTCAAAAACAAAAAAACCAGCGAAGAAAACTAAGCTGGTAATAATAATCAGGTAATAAATTGGTAAGTTAGTTTGATAGCAAGCTATATCAATCGTTTACGGATCTGAATCGCAATAATTTCAGCAATAATAACCACTGCAAATATACTCACTAATACCATAGCGACTTTCTGCCATTGAAATAAGTTTTGCGCATCATTAAGTACAACACCAATACCGCCAGCCCCCACTAAACCCAATACCGCAGATTCACGAACATTAATATCCCAGCGAAACAATACTATTGAATAAAAAGCAGGCATCACCTGCGGCCAATAACCTTTGACTAAAATACTGCCCCAAGGCGCACCGGTTGCTTTTAATGCTTCAATCGTTCCCATATTCACTTCTGCTAATGCTTCTGAGAGTAATTTCCCCACAAAACCAATACTACGAATGGCAATGGCCATGATCCCCGCAATCACACCAGGCCCAAAGAGTGCAATAAATAGCAAAGCCCAGACCAATGAGTTAATAGATCGTGTTGCGACTAAAAAGAATTGTGCAATCCAATTTAGTGTTTTATTAGGAGTTATATTAGGCGCATTTAATAAAGCTAAAGGCACAGCAAAAATTAACGTAATTAGCGTACCTAAAGTAGCAATATGCAAGGTTTCAATTAAGGCGTCGTGAATAGAGATTGGATAAAATGCATAATCTAGCGGCGTCATGCGTTGAAACATATCCATCAGCTGTTCAGGTGCATCGTATAAAAACTCTTGGATCACTTCGACACTTTGCCAAGACCAGATCAATGACATGACAATAATCAAATACACACTAAAACGGGATAACCTTTCCTTTAACGTAAATCTTTTCCACTCTAAATCGATACTTGAAGTTGTCATTAGAAAATCCTTCTAACTATATTTGAGAGCATTTCACCAACCAGAATAATAGCGATAATGGTAATTAAAATGGCAGAGACAAAATCGTAATCAAAGCGTTGAAATGCAGAGAATAACGTCCCGCCTAACCCACCAGCACCAACAATGCCAACCATAGTTGAGTTTCTTAAATTAGAATCTAATTGATAACTGGCAAACCCAATAAAACGAGTGAATACCTGTGGCATCACCGCGTAGATAATCACACTAAAGAAGCTAGCACCGGTTGCTTTGATCGCCTCAACAGGATTAAAAGATATTTCTTCAATCGCTTCAGCAAATAATTTGGCGATAAAACCGATTGATGCAAATATCAAGGTTAATATTCCCGCCAGTGCACCAAATCCAACGGCTTTAACAAAAATAATAGCAATGATCACAGGGTGAAATGAGCGACATAATGCAATAAAAGCACGAACCGGCGCAGTAATAATAATAGGCATCATATTACGAGCCGCTAACAGGCCTATAAAGAGTGAGATAACGATACCAAAAAAACTAGAAATAATGGCAATTTGCAAGCTTTCAGCAACACCATCAACTAATAAACTGACACGAGAAAAATCCGGTGGGAACATCCTAGAAAGCAAACGTTCACTCTCACCAAAACCAAGTAAAATTCGTTCTAATGTCAGTCCTAATGAGCTCGCACTATAAAAAATATAAGCAACAATCACACTCCATATAATGCGATTTAATACAGAGGCTTTGAATGGATTTAATACTTTATTAGTTTTTGTATCCGCTAATCCATCCATGACTCACCCCCATAAATGACTTTAAGATCTGCTTCACTAATATCTTCAGGTGGGCCATCGTAATGTACTTTACCGTTAGACATACCAATGATCCTTTTGGCGTAACGCTTAGCTAAATTAACATCATGAATATTAAGCAAAACAGGAATGTCATTACGTTGTGCAAAGGTCTCCATTAGCTCCATAATTTCAACAGCAGTTTTAGGATCTAATGACGACGTTGGTTCATCTGCTAATAATAGATACGGGCCCTGCATAACCGCTCTTGCAATACCAACCCTTTGCCTTTGACCACCCGATAAACCGTCTGCTCTTTGATTTGCAAAATCAGTTAATCCGACTAAATCTAATAGCTCAAATGCTTGCTTTAAATCCTCCTGTTTGTAGTTTCGTCGCCACGCATCCCACGAGCTCATATACCCTAAACGTCCACTTAAGACATTTTCTAAGACAGTGAGTCGTTCAACTAGATTATATTCTTGAAAAACCATGCCTATATGCCTGCGCATTTTGCGTAAAGACTTGCCTTTAAGTTTGGTTAAATCTTTGCCATCAAAAAGGATTTCACCACTACTCGGGTTATTTAAACGATTAATACATTTCAGAAGCGTACTTTTACCCGTACCTGAAGGCCCAATAATGGCCACAATACCAGATTCATTGATATCAATATCAATGCCCTTAAGAACCGGTTTACCGGCAACATATTCATGATGAAGATTGTTAATTTTAATTGCGTTAGAACTTGTAGACGCCATGATGACAATTCCTTGTATCAGCAGAAGTGCTAAGTAGAATGCTGGCAAGTCACTGCCAACATTCAAACTTAGATATTTTTATTGTTTATCAGCAGCTAATGCAGCAGCTCTTTTTGCGGCTTTTTTAGCTGCATTTTTTTCTGCTAATTTTTGCAAACCTGCTTTTGTATACGCTGTACCTGTTGCATGAGCGATATCACGAATAACACCCCACTCTTGTTTATAGGTAATTGGAGCAAATCGGTCTGCGCCTTTGAATGTTGCACTCATTTCAGGCGTGAAACGGTAAGTAGAAAAAGCACTCTCAATTTTTTTAACTAAATCAGGGTGTAGGTCGTTAGCATAACCAAAGGCAGAAGTTGGGAATTTTGGACTACGATAAATAATTTTAAGGTTGTCATCATCGACACGGTCTGCAGAGACCATTCGGTCATAAACATCAGAAGCCACTGGTGCAGCATCATAATCGCCGTTGTAAACACCTAAGATTGATTGATCATGTTTACCTGAATAAAGTACTTTATAATCTTTATCCGGCACAATGCCTAAAGCAGGAAATAATGCACGAGGAGCTAAATTACCAGAGTTTGAAGAAGCTGAAGTATGCGCGACCTTTTTGCCTTTTAGATCTAACATCTTATCAATACCACTGTCTTTTCTAGTGATAGTAATAAGGTTATAACCTTGGAAACCTTCCGCTGTACCTTTCACCGCGATTGGAACATAACCCGCTAAATTAACTGCATAGCCAGTAGGGCCAGTAGAAAACCCTGCAATATGTAAACGACCTGAGCGCATTGCTTCAACTTGCGCAGAATTAGAATGAACCGTGTAATAAACAACACGTTTACCTGTTACTTTACTTAAATGCTCTTGAAAATCTTTAAAAGCATCTTTGTAAACAGCCGGGTCTTCAACCGGTGTATAAGTAAAAACTAAAGTGCTTGGGTCGCGCCATTGTTCAGGGTCTTTAGGGGAGTCGGCCACTAAATCATTATTTTCATCACAGTATCGTTCATCAAGCACGCCACGATTTTTACATTCATCAGCAAGTGCTAATGTCGGCACAGATAACGCGCCTGCAAGTAATAGTCCTTTGTATAAATTATTCATTTTACTTCCTTTTAGTTATGAGTTTGTAATTGTCGTCCAGGTTAGCTATAGCCTATAGCAATCCTAATGCCAAAAAAAACAACACTTAACAATCAATAACTTGCAAGAAAATGTGATAAATAACAATATATTTTGGGTCAATTAAGTCAATTTAATCAATGACTAAAAACACTATAACGGGTCATTTATGTCCCTTTATTTTCCTTCACTCTAAAGTCGTATTTATTGATATTATATTTTTTCAACTTTCGGTATAACGTTTTCCTAGGCAAATTTAACTGCTCCGAAGAAACATTAATATTGCCTGCTGATTTTGCTAACGCTTCCAATAACACTGCTTTTTCGTAACCTTCCATTTGTAAGTCAAAGTCAAAACCTTCAACTGACTCTGGTGAAATAGACTTTTGTAAATTAAAACCTTGACCATCAATACCTAAGACAAACCTATCCGCAACATTTCTTAGTTCACGTATATTACCGGGCCAGTTATGCATATTAAGTGCAAGTAATTGCTCACATAAGAGTATTGGAGGTTGGGTCTGAAATTTTTTGCAGGATTTTTTAACAAAGTGACAAAACAAAGGATGTACATCTTCAATCCGTTTATTTAATTTAGGTATATTGATGCTGGCAACATTTAAACGATAAAACAGATCTTTCCTAAAACTACCTTGATCACTTAATTCTTCTAAGTTTGCTTTACTGGCGGCGATAACCACAATATTAACCGTAATAAGGTCATTACCACCCACACGTTCAACCACCCTTTCCTGCAATACACGCAATAATTTTATTTGCACTGCAATAGGCATACTTTCAATTTCATCTAAAAAAAGTGTGCCGTTATTTGCAAGCTCAATTTTACCAATACGTTGCTTACTTGCATTAGTAAACGACCCCAATTCGTGACCAAATAACTCACTTTCTATAATGCTCTCGGTCATTCCTCCACAGTTAATAGCAACAAAAGGCTGATCTTTTCTTGCACTAAAATGATGTAGAGCATTAGCAACCACTTCTTTCCCGGTACCGGTATCTCCATTGATAATGGTATCAACCCCGGTTTTTGCCAATAACAGTATCTGCTGCCTTATCTTATCTATACTGCTTGATTCTCCAATCACAAATTCTTCAATGCTAGGTGAATCATTATCAACGCCATAACATTCAGGCACTTCTAATTCTCTTTTAGCAAAAGCTTCATTTAATTTGATGATCAAGTCCGAGGGAACCAAGGGTTTTTCTAAAAAATCGTAGGCGCCGTTTTTTATTGCTTGCGTCGCCATCGGGATATCACCATGGCCACTCATCAATAAAACCGGTAATCCAGACGCACGTTGATTAATCCTGTCAAGCAGTGTTAATCCATCAATATGGGGCATTTTAACATCGCATAAAACAACACAATGACTGTCTGGCCTTAAAGAACGCAAAGCGGCTTTAGGGTCTGTGAAGGGTAATACTTCGAAACCTTCTAACTCAAGCATCTCAGATAATGCTTCAATCACATCGATTTCATCATCGATCAAAACAACCACTTTAGTATTTTGCATTGCTAGAACACTCCTCGTTGAGTTTCTTTAATTCAATGGTAAAGGTCGCGCCTTTTCCTCGTTCTGACTGTACAGACAAGTTGCCATTAAAATCTTTAATAATGTTAAAAGTAATGGACAAACCTAACCCTAATCCTTTACCAACCATCTTCTTACTGAAAAAAGGATCAAAAATATGCGGCAGGTCTTCGCTGATAATACCTTCACCGTTATCCTGTACCTTGATACAAAGTGAGTGATCGCTTTCGGTGACATAAATATGTATATGCGCATCATCAACTCCTTCCACCGCATCTAATGCGTTGGCAATAATATTCACCATCACCTGCTCAAGACGAATAGCATTGGCCGACACAAAATAGTTGTCTAACGGGGCATAACTGACCTTACATTTTCCATGGTCAATGCGGTTTGATAACAACTCTAACGCTTCAGTGATCACGCTATTTACGCTGACCTTTTCAAGTTTGCCATCTGATTTACGGGCAAATGATTTTAAATGCTGGGTGATCACAGACGTTTTAGCGATTAACTTCTCTATCTTACACAGACTATTTTTTACTTTATCCAGCTGCTTCCTTTCCAACCAAATGGATGCACTGTGTAAGTGACTATTAACAGCCGTTAATGGTTGATTGATTTCATGAGTAATACCCACACTTAGGCCACCTAAAGCCGCTAATTTTCCGGACTGGACTAACTCATTTTGTAGCAATATGAGTTGTTTATTAGTTTGTTCAAGCGAATGTGAATTTGCTTGAAATAAAAGCACATCCTTAGCCATTTCAGTGATTTCATCATGGCCTTTAATTTGAATCGGTGTATTCAACTTCCCAGAAGAGATTAAACGCATACTCGACTGCAAATTACGAATACGTTGTAGAATGTTATTTCTAACATAAAACCAAGAGAAAAAGACCGCTGCACAGAGGCTAAAAAATGAAATTGAAAGTGCCAACTTCATATTCTGCATTAACCTTTTCTCTGTTGCATCAATTTCAAAGTCAACCTGTTGGTTCACTCGCTTAGCATAACCCTCAACTCGAACAGCTAGTTGATGTAACTGCAAACGACTATTGCCCCACAGAAACTTCTGCTGGTAATTTAAATCAATTTGTTGGTTTTTTAATTTAAATAATTTTCCCTCTCGAGACATCATATTATTGATGAAAATAAGTCGCTTATTAATGGCTGGGTCAGTTTTTCCTAATTGCCCTGCTTGCCAAAACGCCCACCAATTACTACCTACCTTTTCTAAGCGTAAAATAGTGTTATCCAGCTCGTTAAATGTCAGGTCGTTATAAAGCTTTTCAGCTAAGCCAAATTGGTAATGTAATAACCTACGTAATTCATTGTGGTTAAAACCTCTTTTTTTTGTCTCACTTAACTGCGATAACCATTGATCCGTTGTAATCAAAAATGGGAATAATCCACTCAGTAAATCTTTGAACTGCGTATTTAACATCTGCATTTTGATTTCATTAGTGTAAAGCAGACTTAAGTTGTAATTGATCTGATTAGTAAGGTTTTTAAAGTATTGATTATAATCTGGAAAATTAACCATTAACTCACTCATTGTGGACAGTGAGCGTTCAATTTCTTGCATTGCCTGGTCGCGTTCTTGGTCCGATTCAGCGGAAATAATAATAAAAGAAGTAGAAATAACGATCCGGGCCAGATCATTAAGCCGAGCGGCTTCTTCTAAAGAGACCATGTCTTTTTGTTGTATTTTTGTAAGCCGGCTCAAGGTTTCATTAAATGTTGAATAGGAAACACTAGAAACTAAAATAGCTGAAAAAGCGAGCACACTAAAAGCAAAAACAAGCCTAAACCCAATACCAAAATACCTCGCTTTTGCACGCATTAGATTCCGCCTAGCATTAATTTATTAACCCGCTGTATTTGTTCCAAGAACATTACCCACTCTCTTTTATTTCAACCATTACTTTCACCATTCAATAGCCACTGACCTGAACAAATAATCAAGCGAAAATGTGTGTATTGATAAGCTCAGCAGGTTGTATTAATGCAGTATTAACAGTGAAAAGGATTGGCGATTAAGGCTTTCACTCGAAGGAGATGATTCAACAAAACAGCTATAAAATGGCTTATCAAGCCGCTCATAAGATCGCAGTATAGGACCTAAACACTTTACAAATATTGCCCGTTATAAATAGAGCAACTAATAACAAGCAGATTACACCTCATTAACATGGATTAAACATTCTCAATAAAAAAACATGCTTTTGAACACGTTAAATGAGCAGAAATGAACACGAATGTGACCTAGGCAAGTTTAAGTAGATAAAAGATTGTTGCCCCCCTTTTAGTTATAAATATTTCACGTTCAATACTCTATTGCTCAATATCATTAATGCAGTCACATTGAATAATGTGGTGCATGAAAGCACATCTACACAATTACATAAATAATAAAAATAGTCATTTAAATACAAAGAGTTAATTTATTTTTTATCCCCATATTTTGACTATATTTGTCCCTTATACTTACACTAATCGCTTTCATAGAAGCACTTATACTTTTACTAATAAGATTGGGTCGATCATGAATAAAAAAATAAAGCACATAACGATATTAATATTGTTCGCTGTTGGAGTTGTTTTCTCGATTAAGTACTACTTTGCAGAAAATGAACAAAATCTTGTTTTTACCACTGACTTTGTAAAAAAGGGCAATATAGAAGATGTAGTCTTAACAAATGGTGTACTTTATCCCTATACCCTCGTTGACGTAGGTTCTCAGGCATCAGGACAAATAGACAATATTGCAGTTAATTCCGGCGATCAGGTTAAAAAAGGCGATTTAATTGCCCAAATAGACAATTTGACACAAAAAAATACGTTAAAAGAAGCGCAAGCGTCACTTATTGGCTCATTTCATATAATGTTTCAAGGGTTACCTGTCGGTCTCGGTACAACTGTGCAATTTGTGCAAGTAATAACTCAGCGGTAGCAACTGAATCAATCAAGGCATTATGAGCGGTATATTGAGGAAGGTTATACCGTTTCCTCACTGCTGATAATCGGTTATCTTGGGATATTGTATTACCCCCCGTTTTTGAAGCTTTCCACTCTTCTATTTTCATAGTATCAATCCACATCAAAGGTAACTCGGGGATCCCTAAAAATTTTTGCGCATAAAAATCAAGGAAATTTTTCTCAATGACTTTGCCATGCACCACTAATATTTTATCTTTACTGTCAGTGAGTAAAGTATTAATCGCCTTCTCAAGGGGAATACCATCATTCTGAATCATTTGCGGTACGATTTGGTTAATGACCGCAGTTTCATGATTAATATGTTGGCTATTACTAATATAAAAATGCTGCTTACGTTCAAGATCAATCTGCATATTTACAATTTCTATCCAACCAATACTAATTATATCGTTTGTAGCAGGTTCAAAACCAGTGGTTTCAAAATCAATAACCAGAAAAGAAAGTGTCTTAAAAAGCATATTTTTATCGAGTAAGGGTTGGCTTAAGTTCAATTCAACTTCTCTAGGGAGAGTTGATTTTAAGCACTCAGTACGTTTAGCGGTTAGCTCACTCCAGTGATCCTTTTTTTTAAATAGGCTAAACATTAGCTAAATCTCATTTTCGTAAATTGTTGCCAATCATCAATGAGACGAAAAGCATCTTTGATATGTTTGCGCTCAAAACTACCAAAATAGTCAGGATTTATCTGACTATTTGGTATCTCGCCTTTATTGATCATGTCCACTTGATAAGAGAATCGAAAACTTTTAAGAAAATTATATGCACTGATAATATTTTTTAAGGTTGCATCATCTATCAATCCAGCTTTATTCACTGCAATTAACCTGTCAGTGGTATTACAGGTATCAGACTTGGCTGATAACGCGTAAATTCTAGCTAGATCAACGATGATATTAATACCGTAGCGTTTGATATTAAGCGTTTTTTCATTATGTTCATTCTTGCTTAATACTAAATTATGAAAAATACCCAAAGGGGTGCGATTTTCTGTCGCATCTCGCACTAATTTACTCAAAAAAATACGGCTAGAAAGCATTTCTTTAAATTCATTTACCAGGGTTGTTCTGTATTGGTTTTTCCCATATATAACTCTAGTATCAAGAAATACACTAAGGTTCAAAAGACATTCGTATTCCGGATTGCGGATCCACTTTTTAAAATATTCTTGCCATACAGATAAGGGTTGGCACCATTTCGCTGTCACCGCCATAAACTTACCGGGACAAAGCTCGTAACCACAAAGGTCAAGGCCCTTGGTCACGACCATCGCAAGGTGACGAAAATACACTTTATCTTTTGTTGTGGCCTGATTCGATAAAATAATAGCACTGTCCTGGTCAGACAAAATATGCGCCTCTTTACGTGCATGGGAGCCAGATACGATCCAAGAAAAATCACAGGGTACTGGCCCAAGTCGGTTAATGGCAATCTCAATTAAACGCTGATTGACAGCATCCATGATGGTGCTCAAAATAGTGCTTATTAGATCCGCAGGCACTTTATCATTGACCAATGCTTGAAAGATGCGGTCACGTTCAGGCATATATTCAGCCAATTTATTTTCACTACTTGATTTTTTTATTTTATTAATCAGATAAATAGCTTCAATGCGCTGATTTTTAAAAAGTTGATTTAAAGAAAGTAAGCCGATCACTTGGCCGTGCTCAACAATCGGTAGGTTTTGAATATTGTTTTCCATCATGCAAATGGCGGCATCAAAAGCATTTTCCTGTGGAGAGATAGTGTTAGGCAACGCACTCATAATGTCACTGACTGGTAATTGAGTATTTTTCTGTTCTGCAATAACACGCCCAACGAGATCCTTACAGGTGACAATTCCAGCCAATTGATTGTTGTTTATTACGATTAAGCAGGAAGCATCATTATCACGCATCACCTTCGCTGCTTGAGTAATTGAATCATCAATATTCACTTGTGCAAACTGTTTATTAGCAATCTGACCGACACGATTAAAAAATGAATTATGACTAATATCAGACCAACGTGACTCAAGCGCAGAATGGATCCTGTCTTCTGGTTTGGCAGTAAAGTGTTGCGCATATTCAGGATAATGAGATTGAATATAATAAATAGTTTTAGCAGGCACTAAATAAAGCAACGTATTGTCAATTGCTTCTATTTGGTAACGCGCTTCAGAATTTGAGAACAGACTAAAACCAAATACATCATCCTCTTCAAGTCGCCCTCTTAGGCTACCATCAACGCACCGTTGCTCAATAGCGCCGGTTTTCACAATAAATAAATAGTTATCTTGCTCCGATGAAGGAGGCGGGATCACCTCTCCTTTGGCAAGATAAACAATCTTAATAGTCGCACTTACTTTTTGTAGTAATGCCTCTGGCAATCGACTAAAAGGATCTATATTGGCAATAAACGATTCAATATTTGGAATAAGTGTTTCAGACATAATAAAACCAGTAAAAAATAAGCAACATGGTGATATTTATAACACACAATGAAAACGCTTACACACCCGTTTTGAAACAGAAATGTCTTAATTTTTGTATATTCCCAGCCATTAACGCTGCTTTTATGCACGATAAAATATTAAAAGTAATTTATATCAATAGAATAAATGAATACAAAGCTAAAAAAACCGATTAACTGTACGCTAACGGCAACTGAGAAACGCTTTGCAAATAAAATGTAAACGTTTACACTATGTGTATTAGATCACTTCTTTTCAATATTTTAATTGTTATTATTTATTTTAATTGAATAGCTATAGGAGTAGTTTGTCATGAAAGTTCTCGTTACTGGTGGTATGGGGTATATAGGCAGTCACACCTGTGTACAAATGTTGCAAGCGGGCCTAGAGCCTATTATTATTGATAACCTTTGCAATAGTAAATTGGCCGTGTTGGACCGCATTGAAGCGCTGACAAAAGTGCGTCCAATATTTTATCAAGGTGACGTTCGCGATCAGGCATTTCTAGATAAAGTCTTTAGTGAACATGCTATTCAATCTGTTATTCATTTTGCCGGCCTCAAAGCGGTGGGTGAGTCAGTAGCGAAGCCTTTAGAATATTATGATAACAACGTCAATGGATCCTTAGTGCTAGCACGAGCAATGCGAACTGCGGGTGTAAAAAGCATTGTCTTTAGCTCTTCTGCAACAGTTTACGGCGATCCAACAAGCGTACCGATTACAGAAGATTCACCTGTTGGTGCAACAACCAACCCCTATGGCCGAAGTAAATATATAGTGGAATGTTGCTTCTCTGATTTTTATGACTCTCAGCCAGATTGGAGCGTCACACTGCTGCGTTATTTCAACCCTGTTGGTGCGCATCCTTCAGGTACCATGGGTGAAGATCCACAGGGAATTCCAAATAATCTGATGCCTTTTATTGCCCAAGTTGCCGTCGGTCGTCGCGATAAATTGTCTGTATTTGGTGATGATTACCCAACACCAGATGGTACCGGTGTACGTGATTATATTCACGTTATGGACCTTGCCGATGGTCATGTTGCAGCGTTAAATGCAGTGGGTCAACAATCTGGTTTACATATTTACAACTTGGGAACAGGTAAAGGCTCAAGCGTGATTGAAATGCTTAATGCCTTCAGTGAAGCTTCTGGTAAAGAGATCGCCTATGAAATTTGTCCGCGCCGACCAGGTGATATCGCAGAGTGTTGGGCAAGTACCAGTAAAGCTGAGCAAGATTTAGGTTGGAAAGCCAGCCGTAGCATTATGGAAATGACCGCAGACACATGGAATTGGCAGTCAAAAAATCCGCAAGGCTATTAATAATAATCACAGATGTCGGGTGCTATACAACGAATACCTGACATGATAAATAGGAAACAGAATAACTATGTCAGATATTAAATTTAATCCAATTGATCACCCACATCGCCGTTATAACCCATTAACGGGACAATGGATCCTCGTCTCTCCACATCGTGCTAAACGCCCGTGGAGTGGACAAGATGAAAAACCTTCAAATGTACAATTACCAAGCTACGATAAAGACTGTTTTTTATGTGCTAAC
>TARA_R110001583_G_scaffold56591_1_pt1 | contig 15036 bp, 11 predicted proteins | sample TARA_R110001583 | Tara Oceans TARA_R110001583 (sample SAMEA4398432) | marine metagenome | biome: Polar Biome; feature: [MES] marine water layer (ENVO:01000295) within the mesopelagic zone...; material: water (ENVO:00002006), including particulate matter (ENVO:01000060) such as...... | reverse complement strand
TTTCGAACAAGTTCTCAACTTCCCGGTCTTACTAAAGCTTTCGTTGAACGAAAAAGATTTAAAAGAGAGGCCCTATTTCCCTGAACTCAAGAAAGAACCCCTTGTTCCCATTATTGAGTTTAATTATGAGCCTCATTTTTTTTCATTTAGATCTCGACTTTTCCCTTTTTCACTGATATTGAGTTGATATTTGCTGATAATTAATAACTTTGCAGGCTGAGGAATAACGAAAAGTTGTTAAAATAATGGAAGATAAGAAATACGGAAACAAGCAAAGAGGAAAGCAATCGTTCCGTTCATCAAGAAATGAAGAAGGTCGTTCTAGTGAATCAAAATTCAAAAAAGGGCCAAGATCATCGGAAAAAGGGGAGAGATCTGATTCTGAGTTTTCGCATAAAAAAACTGATAGATCTGCTAAAAGTGACCGCACTTATCAGGGAAGAGATAAGGATACTCGTTCAAAAAGAAATGAAGATGGTTCTAGTGAATCGCGTGTAAACAGAGCACCAATTTCTGACAGTTCTGAAGTGACACGTAAGAAGAACAAAAAAGCATATAGAGGTAAAAATAAGCCTAATCCTCGCGACGAAAAAAGACCTTCTGGTTTGAGAGTAGGGAAATCTGTAGCTCGCCAACCGAAAGAAGAATTTTCTCATAAGGGTACAGAAAGAAGCTATAAGGATAGAAAGAGATTCCAGCATCGGGACAATGCTGAGCGTGAAGAAAAAGCGATTGAAGATCAACTTGATGGAGTAGAAGATAAGCTTGATGTAGTAGAAGGAGAAGAAGCGGTACAGATTAAGAGTCGTTATTCTAAGAAAAAGCAATTGGAATATAACCGTTTGAATGGTCCTGCTGATGGTATGTTGCGTTTGAATAAGTACATAGCTAATTCAGGTGTATGTTCTCGTCGTGAAGCTGACAAACTGATAGCAGATAGCCAGATTATGGTGAATGGCATCACAATTACCGAGGTGGGAACTAAGGTGAGCAAAGATGATGATGTTCGTTTGGATGGTGCTCGTTTGATGGCTGAAGCAAAAGTTTATCTTTTGATGAATAAGCCTAAAGATTTTGTGACAACTCTTGATGATCCTACAGGAAGAAAAACTGTAATGGATTTGATTGGAGATGCTTGTAGTGAACGTATTTATCCTGTTGGAAGACTGGATAGAGCAACTACTGGTGTTCTGTTATTTACCAATGATGGTAATTTAACTAAGAAGTTGACGCATCCTAGCTACGAGAGAAAGAAGATTTACCACGTTCATTTAGATCGTGTGATCACTAAAGATGAATTAACTAGAATTGCTGAAGGTATCGAGCTCGAAGATGGCGTTATTCAGGCAGACGAGATTAGTTATGTAGATGCTAAGGATAAATCACAGGTTGGTATCGAGATTCACTCAGGTAAGAATAGAATTGTTCGTCGTATTTTCGAACATCTTGGTTACGAGGTTCAAAAACTTGACCGTGTTTACTTTGCAGGATTGACAAAGAAAAACTTACCTCGCGGAAAGTTTAGATTCTTAACTCAAAAAGAGATTAATATCTTAACTCACTATTAGAACTGAGATTTAAGATGTGAGATCATTTCAAGTTTCATTTTTACTATAAAAATACCCTCACTCGACAATGTCGGGTGAGGGTATTTATTTATGTGGTGTATCAGATCTTACGATCATTTCGTAAATAATAGGACCTGTTACAATTTCTGGGTTTAAGTAAAGATTGATCTAGCTTAAGTGTTAACAGCCTTGATGTTAGCTATAAATGCTGCAATGTAGAATAAGGCGGTTTAGACTTACTTAACTCGCATCTACACTCAGTTTCTTGTACTTTTTGCTTGAAAAAAAAGTACCAAAAATTCAAGGCTCCGGCACTCAGTGACCCATAACGATTCAAAGGCTAAACAGACTGAACTCGTTCGTGCCTCACTCAAACAGCATTCTATTTTTAACGCCTTTTTCATCTATGGGTACCCCACTTGCGTTGCCGAGGCCAATCAAAAATACGACAACAAAAAAATAAATTTTCATAAAGTTTTTTGAGCGTACTTTGTCAGCCTGCCGTGAGGCGTGCTACAGGTGTTTCAACAAATAGTAAACAAGGATCAGGCTGACTTGATTCTTTTGTTTACTTTTCTCATTTAAGGAGAAAAGTAAAAGCCCAGCGGCTCTAGCGAAAAAAATAATACTTAAATTTCTATATTAGCCTAATAATATGTTTAGTCCACTTAGATCCAACTTTTATAACTGATCCAAATAATCTCAGATCTCATGTCTCACGAACGATTGAATCTTAAAGATTAATCACCTTAGATGCATCAGCTTGAAGTGTTATAATATCTTGCATTGTTCCTTGAATACCTACTTCAACTTTATCTTCAAGTTTGTAAAAGTTTATACAAGTTTTGCAGATGATCATTTTTACACCAGCCTTCTCCATTTCTTGCAAAGTTTTAATAACTGGAGAATCAGTACAAGTTAATTTCACTCCTGAATTATAGAACGTAATAATTTTTGGTAACTGATCGTTGCTTAAGCTTAGTTTTAAATAATTTGAAATAAGAATAAGACCTAATTCTTGGTCGCCAGTTCCCATTCCATTTTTATCAATCTGAACTAAAGTATTTGAGTTATTCATTTGATATGTACTTATTTAATATTGATGTAAGCTTCTGTATCATTTGTACGAGCAGAAAGCTCACCAATTGATTCCAATTCGAATCCTTCAGCTTTTGCAACTTCTTTAAATGCAGCTATATGCTCATTTTCAACAGCAACAAGAAGTCCACCGCTAGTTTGAGGATCGCACAAAAGCGATTTCTGCAATTCAGTAATCTCACCTACTAAATGACCGTATGAAGCCCAATTTCTACGAGTTCCTCCTGGAGTAGAGCCTTGTTCAATTAATGCCTCAACACCATCCATCTTTGGAATGTCTTGATAGTTAATTGTAGCATTCACATTTGAACCTTCGCAAATTTCACTAAGGTGACCCAATAAACCAAAACCAGTCACATCAGTCATAGATTTTACGTATTCTAGTTCTCCGAATACCTGACCGACTTTGTTTAAGGCACACATTAAATCAACAACAGTTTGATTATTTTCGTGAGCAATTAATTGCTTCTTTTCAGCAGTAGTAAATACGCCAATTCCGAGTGGCTTTGTAAGGAAAAGGCTGCAGTTAGGTGTAGCTGTATTGTTTTGCTTAATTCTATCAGTTGATACAATTCCGTTCACGGATAAACCAAAAACAGGATCAGAAATATCGATAGAATGACCACCTGCCAATTGAATACCAGCGTCAGCACAAACGTCACGAGCACCTTCAATCACTTGTTGTGCCAGTTCGGTTGGTAACTTATCTAAAGGCCAAGCTAAAATGGCAAGTGCCATAATTGGCTTACCACCCATAGCATAAACATCGCTAATGGCATTTGTTGCTGCAATTCGACCAAAATCGTATGGATCATCAACAATAGGGGTGAAGAAATCGGTCGTACTGATAACAGCTGTGCCATTTCCTAAATCGAAAACAGCAGCGTCATCCTTAGTATCGTTACCAACTAATAAAAAAGGATCTTTTATATGAGGTGCACTAGATTTTAAAATAACTTCTAAATCTTTTGGCGATATTTTACATCCACAGCCGGCTCCCGGACTGAATTGCGTTAACTTCTTAGTTTCCATCGAAAGTAAATCTTATTATATTCTTACTGATATTATTAGGGCTCAAAGATAGTGCTTTTAAACTCCTATGGAACTTGTTGTACAACAAAATAAAAGAGGCAGCTTAGATGGCTACCTCTTTGTGTTTTTTTTGACTTAAAAAATTAGAATGCACTAATCAGTTCATCTAAACCTTTACGTACGAAGACTTTTTTACGTCCTACTTTAGCTCTTGAAGTTACCGCAGGGAAAGAATTGCTATTAATGTAATCCAAAGCTGCTTTCAAATTGGTTTCATCAACATCACCCCAATCGTGGCTTAGGTCATCCTCAATTTCATGATTAACAGGGATGCCTTCAAAATAATAACCTTCACCGTCTTTATCGGTAATATGAAATGTGATTGGGAGAACTGCTAGGTTGTATTCTTCTACTTGAAAAACATTCATTCCAACTGGCTTTCCATGCGTTGTACTACCTATAAGGATGATATTCTCAGCTCCCATATATGGCTTAAGAGAATTGATGACCAACTCGCTTGCAGAAGCTGTTGCTGATGTTGTAATCACAAATACTCGTTCAAAGTTAAGTGCCGAACTTTGTGAGATGAATTCTTCGGAGAAATTTGCTGAACTTTGAGATTCATTGAATATATACTTGGAGAATACCTGTTCAGCATGATTGTTACCTGTTATAAGACCTGCAAGCTGGTTCGCAATTTCGGTACTACCGCCACCATTATAACGCATATCAAGTACAAGTTCTTCAGCACCTTCAGTTCTAAAAAGATCGAAGGCATCATTTAATTCCGCCTCAGAACTATCAAGGAAGCTATCAAAAACTAAGTAGGCAACTTTTTTATTCTCAGTCGGAATTACAGCTTTCTTAATAACCGTATTCTGATTCATTTCTTTTTTTACCAGGTTAAGCGTTTTTTGTACTCCAGAGTTACTCTCAAAAAGTAATGTGACAGTGTTATTAGAAAGTAACTCTCTACCCTGATATTCGGTCATTGTATTTGTTGATTGATTATTGACTTCCAGGAGCTTCCATGATCGGGTAATACCTGCATCATTAAGATCAGATTGGTTGTATACGAGGCTAACCCGAGGGGTATTGTCTCCTTCTTCAAATTGTAAATCGAAACCATACCCCGTATAAGTCCCATCTTCAAAGAATGCTAAAAGTGCTTTAAGGTCAGCAATGAAACTCCATTTGTCTTGTGCTACAAGCTGATCTTCAAAGTATGTATTTAAATCGCTATAATTTTTGGAATTTAAATTTGGTCGTTCATCGTTCCATAAATACCATTCTTCCATTATTTCATCAAGAACCTCAACGGCAGTTGTTTCTTCTTTTTCATCATCATCGTCCTTACTACAGGCTGTAAAAGCAAAAAGAAATATTAAGATGTAAAACCAAGATTTATTGAGTTTGATCATTGAGTAAATTTTGAGTTAGTAGCTTATTTGGTCTATAAAGTTAACACTATTGTTAACAAAAATATTGCCATAAGTTCTTGATAATTATTTATTCAAATAGAAGATGAAATAAAATGGAAATTGGATGAGTGATTTGAGAATTCGAATATGATTTCTTAATTCATACCTCGAAGTATGTATTTATTTTATTTAAGCAAACGTTTTCGGTCTAAAATAAAGACTTTCAGGGTAGTAAGTTCTTTCATTATTGGGATTATTAAGGTATTTTTGCAAGACGAATTTACAAATACAGAATAATCAAAATACGACAAATGGCTGATAATAAGAAAGCTTTATTGATGATCCTTGATGGATGGGGAATAGGAGATAAATCGAATTCAGATGTTATTTCAACAGTTGAAACACCATATATTGATAGTTTGTTAGCAAAATATCCAAACTCCCAATTACAAGCTGCGGGTAATTTTGTTGGTTTGCCTGTAGGACAAATGGGTAATTCAGAAGTAGGTCATCTAAACATTGGTGCAGGACGTGTTGTCTACCAAGATCTAGTGAAAATTAATCTTGCTGTTAAAAACGATACCATTAAAGATAATGAGCAGTTGGTAAAAGCTTTTGCTACTGCTAAGAAAAATAAGACAAAACTTCATCTAATTGGTTTAATTGGTGACGGTGGAGTACACTCTCTAAGCGCACATGCTGTAGCAATTTGCAAGGCAGCTAAAGCCTCTGGATTAGATGATGTTTTTGTTCATGGTTTGACTGATGGTCGTGATACTGATCCAAAATCAGGATTAGCATTTGTTAAAGACTTTGTTTCTAAGATTGAAGGATCAGCAAAATTAGCTTCTTTGGTAGGACGTTATTACGGTATGGATCGGGATAATAACTGGGAACGTATTAAGCTGGCTTACGATTTATATACAAAAGCTGAAGGTAAATCGGCAACTGATATGATTCAAGCTGTTGAAGAATCATACGCCGAAGGTGTTAGCGATGAGTTTATCAAACCAGTTGTTGCTGTTGATACTGAAGGTGCTCCTTTGACTAAAATTGAAGAAGGTGATGTAGTGATTTGTTTCAATTACCGTACCGACCGTTTACGCCAGATGACGACTGTTTTTTCTCAAGAGGATAAGCAGGAGTTTAGTATGCATAAGATGAATGTGGAGTGGTATACTATGACATGTTACAATGCTAACTTTAAAGGAGTGAATGTTATTTACGATAAGGATAACGTTCAAAACACTTTGGGTGAGGTTGTATCTAAGGCAGGTAAAAAACAAATTCGTATTGCAGAAACAGAGAAATATGCTCACGTTACTTTCTTCTTTTCAGGTGGTCGTGAGGCTGAATTTGAAGGTGAGACACGTTTGATGGTTTCTTCACCAAAGGTGGCAACTTACGATCTACAGCCAGAAATGTCTGCTCCAGAGGTTGCAGATAAGATTACAGCAGAATTAAACGCACAATCAGCTGACTTTGTTTGTTTGAATTTCGCTAATGGCGATATGGTTGGACATACAGGTGTTTACGAAGCAATTTCAAAAGCAATTCAAGCGGTTGATACATGTGCTAAGCAAGTTGTTGAGGCAGCTAAAGCAAATGGTTATGATGTTATTATTATTGCTGATCATGGTAATGCAGACTTTGCAGTAAATGCAGATGGATCGCCAAACACAGCTCACTCTCTTAATCCAGTTCCTTGTATTTGGGTTACAGAAAACCCAAAAGATCTTGAAGATGGTATTTTAGCTGATGTTGCTCCAACCATTATCGATATTATGGGACTTGAAAAACCAACTGATATGACAGGTAAGTCATTGATAAAGAAGTAATATATTGGAGTAGTTGAAATACTCCATTCGATTTTATAAGAATCTGAGAATCCGTATTATCTTTGCCGATATTACGGATTCTTGATTTAAAGATCCCAAACCATAAAAAAAGTGAGTAACGTGTTACAGATAGGAAATGCCATAGTAAGTCTCGATGTGATTGAGAAAAAGTTTATTTGCGATTTCGCTAAATGCAAAGGAGCTTGTTGTATTGAAGGAGATTCAGGTGCACCATTAGATGATGATGAAAAAGCAATTCTTGAAGAAATTTATCCTGATATTAAAGAATACTTGAATGAGAAGGGTATTGCTGAAATTGAAAAACAAGGCACTTCGGTTATTGATTCTGACGGTGATTTAGTTACACCAATTATCAATGATAAAGAATGTGCATATACAGTTTTTGAAAATGGGTTGGCTTTATGTGGTATCGAAAAAGCTTTTCTCGATGGAAAAATCAAGTATCGTAAACCAATTTCATGCTCCTTATACCCTATACGTATTCAGAAGTATGAAGAATTCGATGCTGTAAATTATAACAAGTGGAATATTTGTTCACCAGCTCGTGATTTAGGTTACAAAATGGGAACACCAGTTTATAAATTCCTAAAAGAGCCATTGATTCGTAAATATGGTGAAGACTGGTATAAGGAATTAGAGTATGCTGCTGAGAATTTAGAAGAGATATATCAGATTAGACGATAAATCGTCATTTGATTTTAATAATATTGAATAGCCGTGAATTGGATGAAAACCAATTTGCGGCTATTTTATTTTGTAATTATTAATGCAGTTTTATCTCTAAAAATTAATTGAGATCGAACTGTTATTAAAACTTACATCCTGATTGTTAATTGAAAATGGGATTTGTATATTTACCACTCTAAAATTTAAACTCAATTTAAACACATACAACATGGACAATATTAAAGGGTATATCGAGGAGAATAAGGATAGATTTCTTGATGAATTATTCGGATTGATTCGCATTCCTTCGATTAGCTCAATTGAAGCTAACAAACCAGAAATGTACAAAGCTGCTGAATACTGGAAGCAGTTGATGTTAGATGCTGGTGTTGACAAAGCAGTAGTTCTAGAAACTGAAGGTAACCCAGTAACTTATGGTGAGAAGATTATCGACCCAGCTTTACCAACTGTTTTGGTATACGGACATATGGATGTAATGCCAGTTGATCCTGTTGAGCTTTGGGATACTGATCCTTTTGAGCCAGTTATTAAGGATGGAAAGATTTGGGCACGTGGTGCTGACGATGATAAAGGGCAAGCTTTTATGCATGCTAAGGCTTTCGAGTACATGGTTAAGAATGATTGCTTGACTTGTAACGTAAAGTTCATGATTGAAGGTGAAGAAGAAGTAGGTTCTCCTAATCTTCCTAAGTTTTGTGAAGAGCATAAAGAAATGTTGAAGTCTGATATCATCCTAGTTTCTGATACAGGAATGATTGCTCCAGACATGCCCTCTATTACAACAGGTCTTCGTGGTCTGATGTATTGGGAAGTTGAAGTAACTGGTCCTAACCGCGATCTTCATTCAGGATTGTTTGGTGGAGCTGTTGCTAACCCAATCAACGTACTGGCTAAAATGATTACTCAGATGGTTGATGATAATGGGCATATTACTATTCCTGGTTTCTACGATGATGTTATTGAAGTAACAAAAGAAGAGCGTGCTATGATGGCTAAAGCTCCTTTTGATGTTGAAGAATATAAGAAAGCAATTGATGTGAAAGAATTAGCTGGTGAAAAAGGTTACTCGCCTTCTGAGCACACAGGAATTCGTCCATCATTCGATATTTGTGGTATTTGGGGTGGTTATATTGGCGAAGGTGCTAAGACTGTATTGCCTTCAAAAGCGAATGCTAAAATTTCAACGCGTTTGGTTCCTAACCAAGATTGGGAAAAGATCTCTGTTCTTTTCAAAGAGCACTTTGAAGCAATCGCTCCTGACTGCGTTAAAGTTGTGGTTACACCTCTTCACGGTGGTCAAGGTTATGTATGTCCTATCGATATTCCTGCATATAAAGCTGCTGATAAAGCGTATACTGAAGTTTATGGTAAGCGTCCAGTTCCTGTTCGTTCAGGAGGATCTATTCCAATTATCTCTACTTTCGAAGAAATTTTAGGTACAAAATCGGTATTAATGGGATTCGGTCTTGAGGCTGATGCGATTCACTCTCCAAACGAGAACTTCCCATTGGAGCAATTCTATAATGGAATCAATACAATTCCATTGTTCTACAAGCATTATGCTGAAATGATGAAGAAGTAGTCTGTAAAAGACATTCAGATATTTAAAGCACTCTCGATTAAGTTCGAGAGTGCTTTTTTTGATCTCAATTTTATTGTGCAATGTGTAAAAAAATAATAGAAATAAATAAGCGTGGAGCTTAATTGAACCTTAGTTAAACACATCAACGACGATACACAAATAATAAGTTTCTTTCTAAAGTTAAGTAGAGTATAATAATGATCTGATTATTACAATTCTGAGAAATAATTTTGAAATTATTAAGAAAAATGAATCGATTTTTATTGATTAGATTGTGAGTCATTATGTGTAGTCTTCAGGTGGTTAGGTCTTGAGTTTTATTTGTGAAACAATAGGTAATGTCGTATACTTGCGATATATACATTTTAAAATCCGATGATATGAAGAAGTTGTTTAGAATGGTTGGCTTTTGCTTTTTAGCAGCGTCAATTTTTTCAGCCTGTGATAGTGATGAGAGTAATGATAGTAAAATGGCAAGAGTGAAGGTGCTTTTGATTGATGCTCCAGCAGATTATGAATCAGTTTTAATTGATGTCGTTGATGTTAAAGTGAAAACTGATATTTGGGAATCGCTTGATGGTGTTGAAAAGAAAGTTTATGATATTTTGGAATTAACAAATGGAAACGAAGCTCTATTAGGTGATATTGAGTTACCTGAAGGGGAATTGAATGAAATTCGATTAATTCTAGGAGATAATAATAAATTAGGAATTGATGGTGCTGAAGTACATCTGGATACACCTTCCGCTTCTCAGAGTGGTCTTAAAATAAAACTGAACGCAATGCTTGAGGCTGGTGTTACTTACAAGTTGGTTTTAGATTTTGATGCAGCTAAATCTATCGTTAAAGCTGGTAATTCGGGTAAATATAATTTGAAGCCTGTAATTAGAGCTGAAATGGAAGCACAAACAGGAGCTATTAAAGGGATGATAAACCCTATCAATATAGATTGTGTGATATATGCTATTGTTGGAACTGATAGTATTTCTACCTATCCAAATGAAGAAGGCGAATTCTTAATCCGTGCATTAGAGTCTATTACTTATAAAGTTGTTGCTATTCCAAGTATTGAAAGTGGACTTGTTGAAGTTATGAAGGAGAATGTAGAGGTCGTAATTGGAGAAGTAACAGATGCTGAAATTTTCGATTTTTCAACACAGCTTACTGGAAATTAGAAAGGAATTCATTGAAATATTAGTTAGCACTCTCGATTAAATTCGAGGGTGCTTTTTCTATGTGTAGTCTATGGTGATAACTATGAGCAGTTTTATTTGATGAATGCAATAAACTCAATCACAATTAAATCAAAGACATGTTCTTACCTTCAAAGAAAAAGCCCTATATTTGCAAATTCAAAATGTTTCGAGATTTTGCTGATAAGATTTTGGTTTATTGCTGTTTATGAAAAGTAATGATCTCAATTTTCGAAGTTTGGAAACCTCACAATCACGATATGTCAGAAAAAACACCTCATAAGTCAGGTTTTGTAAATATCATTGGTAATCCCAATGTAGGTAAATCAACCCTAATGAATAATTTGGTAGGGGAGCGAATTTCAATTATTACTTCGAAATCGCAAACTACTCGCCATAGAATCAAAGGGATTGTAAATGGAGATGATTTCCAGATTGTATATTCAGATACACCCGGTGTATTGAAGCCAAACTACAAGCTTCAGGAATCGATGATGAAGTTTTCGACATCGGCTTTGGTTGATGCTGATATCATTATCTATGTAACCGATGTGATTGAAACCATTGACAAGAATGAGGAATTCTTGAAAAAGGTTCAAAATTCTACTGTTCCTGTTTTGTTAATTATTAATAAGATTGATTTAACTGATCAAGTTAAATTGACTAAACTTTTTGATCTTTGGAAAGAAAAAATCCCTCAAGCAGAGATTTTTCCTATGTCTGCAAAGGAGAATTTCAATGTTGAGAACTTATTCAACCGTATTCTTGAATTACTTCCTGAAGGAGAACCCTATTTTGCAAAAGATGAGGTGACCGACTTACCTTCTAAATTCTTTGTTACTGAAATTATTAGAGAGAAGGTTTTAATGAATTACGATAAGGAAGTTCCTTATAGTGTTGAGATTGAGGTTGAAGAATATAAAGATGAGCCAAAAATCTTAAGAATTATGGCTGTTATACATGTGGAAAGAACGTCGCAAAAAGGTATTATTATTGGGCATAAAGGTGGTGCTTTGAAAAAAGTAGGAACTGAAGCTCGTATGGATATTGAAGCTTTCTTCGGTAAAAAAGTCTTTTTACAACTCTATGTAAAAGTTGCAAAAGACTGGAGAAGTAAAGATTCTCAGTTGAAGAACTTTGGTTACCAGAAATAAATATGAGTATCCCAAATGGGATGAGTGATGGAACTGTCTATGAGAGACGACGTATTCGCTCAAATAAATTTGAATATAGATTCTTGACTTTCGTTTGAAAGTGAGATTGAAAAAATAATTAAGAAATGGGCAATATAGTTGCAATTGTAGGTCGTCCAAATGTTGGGAAATCTACACTTTTTAATCGTTTAACAGGAAGTCGTAAGGCGATTGTGAACGAAACAGCGGGTGTAACTCGTGATAGAAACTACGGTAAGGGTGATTGGAATGGAACAGAGTTTTCATTAATCGACACAGGCGGATTTTCAGTTAATTCGGATGATATTTTCGAAGATGAGATTCGTAAGCAGGTGATGTTAGCGATTGAAGAATCTGATGCTATCTTATTTGTAGTTGACGTAAAGCATGGAATAACCGATTTTGATGAGGCGGTAGCGAAGATTCTTCGTCGTAGTAAGAAGAAGGTTTATGTGGTTGCGAATAAGTCAGATAATGCTGAATTGATGTATGCTGCCAATGAATTCTATTCTTTCGGAATAGGCGATATGGTTTATCCAGTTTCATCGGTAAATGGCTCGGGAACGGGAGATATGCTTGATGCTTTGGTTGGCGACTTTGAAGAGAAGCCTGTAGAAGAGGATTTAGAATTGCCTCGTATTGCTTTTGTTGGTCGCCCTAATGTTGGGAAATCGTCAACTGTAAATGCACTATTAGGTGTTGAAAGAAATATTGTAACTGATATTGCGGGTACTACTCGTGATTCTATTCATACACGTTTCCAAGGTTTTGGTCACGATTTCATAATGGTAGATACGGCTGGTGTTCGTAAGAAACCAAAGGTGAACGAAGATTTAGAGTTTTACTCAGTAATGCGTTCAATCCGTAGTATTGAGAGTGCTGACGTTTGTGTTTTGATTTTAGACGCTGTTCGTGGTCTTGAGGCTCAAGACTTGGCTATTTTAGAGATCATGATTAAAAACCGTAAGGGTTGTGTTGTCATGGTTAATAAGTGGGATTTGCTTGAGAAAAATACAAATACCATGAAGGAATTCGAAGCGGAAATTCGTAATAAAATGGCTCCTTTTAATGATGTGCCTATTATTTTCACTTCGGCTGTTGAAAAAGTACGTTTGATTAAGGTTTTGGAGTCTGCTATTCAGGTATACGAAAATCGTGTTCGCAAGATCAAAACTTCGGAGTTGAATAAGATAATGCTTAAGGCTATAGAGCGCTTTAGACCAGCTGCTGTAAAAGGTAAATTTATTCAAATTAAATTTGTTTCTCAGTTACCTACTTACGCACCAACTTTTGTATTTTACTGTAATCTACCTCAGTATATTCAGGATTCATATAGACGTTATCTTGAGAATCAGATTCGTGATAATTGGGAATTCTCAGGGGTACCAATTCAGATTTTGATGAGAAAGAAATAATATAGTTACAGGTTTTATTCTGTAGTTTAAAATATAGAACGTGCATTTTACCAATAAGGTAGAATGCACGTTTTTTTTTGTAGATACCCCATGCTCATATGCAGTAGCCTCATAAATAGCAGAGTTTAGCCTTTGCATCGTATTCATATAGTTTGGCAAATTATTAATTATCATTTTTTCAAAATCTATGTTGGATCTGCAAATTTTGTTATTTCAAAAAATCATTTTTTGCTTTGCACTTTGTACATTCATTAAAAAAGTAGTTTTTCATGCTTTGCAGTTTGTGCATTCATCCAAAAAGCAATTTTTCAGGTCTTGCAGTTTGTGCATTCATTAAAAAAGCAGTTTTTCTGGTTTTGCGGTTTGTGCATTCATCCAAAAAGCAATTTTTCATGCTTTGCAGTTTGTGCATTCATCCAAAAAACAATTTTTCAACTTTTGTATGAGAGTAGGCTCGATGCTGTGAAGTGAATAGAACCACCAGCGGATTTATACACGAGTTTTCATAAATACCAACATATTGGTATTGCGGCTCAGTTTTTATGAAACTATTTTTGTAATAACAAAACAAAGCCAAGGAAGCTGAGATTGGATGAAAATCAAGAAATCTTTTGCCATAATATTTCTTTTTTAGTGTTATTACTTCATTCGATTTCAGTTTTTCTATTTTATACATGAGAGTTCTATTTCAGACTATGTTGTCTGTTTTTGAGCTCTCATCTTGTTATCTGCAGAATATTGTGTAATTTAATTCATCAATCAATAAAATAGATCATATGCGCATTACCAAGGATATGAAAATGGCGGATGTCATTCAAATGAATTACATGTTAATTCCTGTGATTTATCGGTTCGGAATCAACTTAGGATTTGGCGATAAAACAGTGAAAGAAATTTGCGAAGAGACTAAAGTAGATCTTAATTTCTTTTTGCAGCTCGTAAATACTTATCACGATAAAGATTATTTTCCAAGAGAAGAATTGCAATCAATACCTTCAAAAGACATCGTTACTTATCTTAAAATGACTCACTCAAGTTATTTGAATGAGAAGCTTTCGGAGATAGAAGATTTGATTGAGGCTTTGCAGCATACCGAGACTGAAGATGAGAAATATATCTTGCTGATTAGAAATTTTTATGAAGGCTATAAAAACGAACTGACTGAGCATATCATGCACGAGGAAGAAGTTGTTTTTCCCTATGTTTTAGCCGTTGAAGAGATTTGTAAAACAGGTGTTATTTCAGAGAAAAACAAAAAGATATATGATTCATTTTCCATCTTAGAATATCAAGATGCGCATGATGATATAGAAGAAAAACTGATGGACTTGAAAACCATCATGATTAAATATCTGACACCTCCATTAAATACCAGTTTGTATCATAAGATCATTCAGTTGCTCTTTATGTTGGAACAAGACCTAAGCTATCATTCTCGAATTGAGGATAAAGTTTTGCTTCCAAAGATGATTGCTATGGAGAAAATTATTACCGAATTGAACTAAACTGAAGCTATGAATAATATTACAATTGTAGTTGCCGAAGCTTCATATCTCATTCAACAAGGTCTGGATGCTGTTCTGAAAAAGCTTGGCGATAATCAAGTTGTTCAAAAAATGGATAGAGCTGAAGGTCTATTTGAAAGTCTGAGTTCATTAAAACCTAATATCTTGATTTTAAATCCAGATTTATTCGAATCTAATATTGAGTCTTTAAAGGAAGAGAGTGCTAAGCTAGATCCCTGTAAACTTGTAATTATATCGAATGATGATGATGTCGAATCTAAGTATTCTGCAGATGCATACCTTCATTACAACGATGGACAAGCTAAAATTCTTTCTTGCTTAGAAGTTCTGAAAGATGAATTGATTAAGAAGAATAAAAATAGAAAGTCAGACGAGCCAATTAGTGCACGCGAAAAAAATATATTAAAGCACATTGCCCTTGGTTTGACTAATAAAGAAATTGCTGATCAGTTATTCATTAGTATTCATACCGTAGTTACGCAT
>TARA_R110001583_G_scaffold95189_2_pt1 | contig 15049 bp, 9 predicted proteins | sample TARA_R110001583 | Tara Oceans TARA_R110001583 (sample SAMEA4398432) | marine metagenome | biome: Polar Biome; feature: [MES] marine water layer (ENVO:01000295) within the mesopelagic zone...; material: water (ENVO:00002006), including particulate matter (ENVO:01000060) such as...... | reverse complement strand
ATATACCAGTTAATATAGCGTAATACTTGCCCTGCCAATAATCGGCCTAGTGCCAATGACGCTGCAAAAACACTAGTCATTTGCACACTGATATTTGCAGGTAAACCTAAAACCTCACTATTAAAAGTTGGTAACCAAGTCCCTATTCCCTGCTCTATCAAAACATAAAGAAATACCGATATAACAAAAATGAGTACTAAGCGTTGGTAGCTCATTTTAATCATCTCGATAAAACCAGAGAAGAAACTTGATGATAATGACGCGGTTTCAACCTTACTTATTGAAGAAAACGAAATCATCAATAGGGCCAATAGAATTAAACCCGCAAGCGGATAAAAAACATCAAGCCAACCAGTAGACTCTTTTGCGGTGGGATCAATATAAAAACTAAATAACCAATAGCCCGTTAAACTACCGATCATAAATATACCTTCAACTGTACTTAACAAGGATGAGTGTGATTTAACTGAAGTAGAAAGTTGACCTATGATTGAATAAACCGATACTTTTACTAAAGCAAATGAAACTCCAATACAGGCAAAAAGTAGCTTTATTATTAAAAAGTTGCCAATTAGTGGCGTTAAAATACAGGCGACAGTTACAATCAACAATCCAATAATCAAGGCAATTTTATACCCTATCCTTGGGATAATAGAGGCAACTAAAAACGAAACGAATGCGATAGATAAATCTTTAAATCCTTCTAAAGTACTCGCTTCAGGCTTACTAATACTGAAGCTATTAATTGATTGAAGGATCACGGTACCAACACTATTTAGCAGGATGGCGAACACAAAATAGGCCGCTGAAATAGCGCTTATGGTAAGTAGTCTAGACATTTTTAACTCATCTTTTAAGATAATTTCATTTAGTGTATAACCAAAAAAGCTAAATTGCAAACGTTTGCAATTTAGCTTTCAATAATAAAAGATAAATAATAATTTAAGTAGGACGGGTAGATTTTCGCTTAATAAGCTCAATATCTATCACAACAGACTTAGCAGTTTGGCCATTAAATTGTTTTAACAGTTGCTCAACCATTATTTTAGCCGCTGACTTAGTGTCTTGTTTGATAGTGGTCAATGCAGGGTGGAAAAGTTCAGCCATAGCAATATCATCAAAACCAACAATACTGACATCATTAGGAATATTAATGTATCTCTCTTTTAACGCTTTCAACGCTCCTAAAGCGACCATATCACTGATAGCCACTATGCCATCAAAAAATAGACCTCTTGTTAAAATTGATTCCCCTATCTTCTCATAAGCGACTTTACTGGTAATATCACATGATAAGGTTAAATCTATTGAATTGTCCAAGTCAGCATCTTTTAACGCTCTTTGATAGCCTTTATGGCGCTCACTCATTTCAGCATGTTCAGGATCACCTAGAAAAAGAATGCGCTTGCAGCCGCCGTCAATTAAATGCTTCGTGGCACAATATCCACCCAAGTCGTTATTACTGCCAACTATAGCGTAATTTGACTGCAGTGTTGGAGCCCCCCAAACCACCAGTGGAGCGCCAGATTTAGCGACTTTTTCAACCTGAGTTGTACTTTTGCCCTGACCAATAACGATAATGCCATCGGCCCTACTACTGCTAATAAAGTAATTAGCCCAATCGTCATTTGCCATATGAGAATTTGATAACAATAATTCATAACCTTTTTGGTTAAGCTCTTGATTCAAATCGCCAACGACTTTAAGCAAAAATGGGTCACTAATACTCTGATCTGTGTCATCAATTAGATTTAAAATAACCGCAACAACATTAGTTTTTTGGGTACGCAAACGACTTGCAGCACGATTTAAACTGAAATTATGCTCTTTGGCTAAAGCTTGTAGGCTCTCTCGTGTTTCTTTTTTTATCAATGGATTATCTTTCAAAGCCCTTGATACTGTTGACGTTGAAACACCGGCTAGCTTTGCTAGTCCGGCCAAAGTTAATTTATTATCATTAGCCAATTGTGTTTAGTTCCTAAGTTTATGTTTCTTTATAAATTATCAGTATGGGTATATACCCGAATTATTGCATAACTAGCGCGTATTGCAATTGAAAGCACACGAATAATGCAAACGATTGCAAAAAATAACTTGCAAACGTTTGCATTCGTATTTATATTGATTGTGGGGAAGAAAATATAACCAACAAAATTATTAATTGATAAGGCTACTGCTATTATCATATTAGGGGACATAAACATGACTAAGAATTTCAAACTATCATCTATCACTATTGCAATCGCATTGTTTTGCCAAACAACGAGTGTTTTAGCTGCTGAACAAGTGGCTAATAAAGCAAAAAGTGAAAAAATTGAAAAGATAATTGTTACCGGTACTTTTAGTGGTAAAGCTGTTGCTAAAGAAGAAGCAAGTTTTGCTATTAGTTCATTTTCTGAAGATGATATTAAAAAATTAGCACCTAAAAGTACCGCTGACTTATTTAAAGCAGTACCTGGCGTTTGGGCTGAAAGCTCGGGCGGTGTTTCAGGTGCCAATGTTTTCGTACGTGGCTTCCCCGGTGGTGGAGATGCGCCTTTCTTAACAGTTCAACTGCAAGGCGCACCAATATTTCCACCACCAACCCTTTCTTTCCTAGAAAATTCAACATTGTTTCGCTTAGATGAAACAGTAGAATTTATGGAAGCACTCCGCGGTGGCACAAACCCAGTAATAAGTAATGGGCAACCCGGCCTTACCACTAACTTTCTACTAAAAGAAGGCTCTGAGGATACCGAAGGTTTAGTCAAATACTCTACTTCTGACTACGGTTTACAACGTGTAGATGCTATTGTTAGCGGCAGTCTTGCAGATGATCTGTTCTTTATGATCGGTGGTTATATTAAAAGCTCACCCGGTGTTCGCGATGCGAGTTTTAATGCTGAAGAAGGCAATCAATTTACCATCAATATTACGAAAGAATTAGATAACGGTAAAATTAACCTCTATACCCGTCAAACTGATGATCACGGTGTTTGGTATTTGCCAACACCTTTAAATGTTGAAGGTGTCGATAATGAGTTTACGCAAATTGGGTCATTAAATCGTCAAGCCAGTATTCAGTATGGTCCCGGCACTGGAACAAATGCGGGTAATGCTACTGGTTATACCGCAACGACAGAAACTGTTGATTTTGGTCAAGGGCGTGGCTGGAACGGCTCTGTTTCTGGCGGTAGTATTGATCTCACTTTAGATAATGGCTGGGGTTTAGTCAATCGTTTCATTTATACCAACGGCGATGCTGACACCTATGGTCTAGTGCCTGACGGTTCGCCTGTCAAATTATCAACAGTTGCTGATAACGGAAGTACCGCATTCGGCAGTGCCACAGGTACTGAATACTTGGGTGATACTGATGTACAACAAATTGGTCGTTGGATAGTTAAGAAAAAAATTGAAGCATTTACTAATGATTTCGCTTTAACCAAAACATTTGACATGGGTAGCGTAACTGCTGGTTTATATAACTCTACTTTCTCTGCGAAAGATTGGTGGGCATTGGGTAACCACTCTTATCACGTAATCGCACCAGGCGGTGAAAATCTTACGGGTATTGATTGTAATGACAATCGTACTCTCGATGTTGACGAAGATGGAAACCCTGTTTTAGATGCTAATGAAGACCAAACGTCGCAAGATGGCTGTGGCTGGAATTACGATATCAATAGTATTGGCGATGGCCGTACCACAGCGCTTTACCTTGCTGCTTCCTATGAAGTATCCGACGCAATAACAATTGATGCTGGGCTTCGTCGTGAAAACCACGAAATTGAATACACCGTTGATGAAGGATTAGATGGTGTAATTACCAAAGCGGTCTCTTACGATGAGTCAAGCACAGCATGGACAGTAGGTGCAAACTGGATGTTTGCTAAAAGACAAGGTGTTTTCATACGCGCTAGTGAAGGTAGTAAAATGCCTTTCTTTGATGATTTTAGAGATAACTTTGGTTCGTATCAAGCTGGTGAAGATTTAATTAAAGAGGTGAGCCAGTTTGAATTAGGTTATAAGCATTCATCTGACAACTATGAACTTTATGCGACAGGTTTTTTCAACGAGGTTAAAGGTGATACATTTGTTGCAACGCCAGGTGACCCTGCTGAAATTTTTACCAATGAAGCTTACGGGGTAGAAGTCGATTTTAATTACTACAGCGACAATGGTTTCTCGATAAACTTAAATGCTACTTTACAAGAAACAGAAGTTACAGAGCATAGTGATCCACTTGTTACTGGCAATGAATCGCCAAGATTACCAAACTACCAAGTGCGCGTAACACCCAGTTATGATATCGAGTTTGGTAATGGCATGTATGCAACCTTATACGGCACTCTTAGCTTAGTAGATGACCGTTTCAGCGATGCTTTAAACACTTCTGCAGCTGTATTAGAGGGCTACGAGAAAATTGACATTGGTATGATTCTAAACCTTTCTGAGGAAGTACAAATGCAATTGTCGGTAAGTAATTTAACCAATGAAGAAGGCTTAACCGAAGGTGATCCTCGTGACGCCCTATCATCAAATGGTCGTTACATCTTAGCTCGAACAATTGATTTTAGTGTAAGTTATCAGTTCTAGTATGTATTCGTTCTAATAGATATTAGTGCTATCAAACAAAAAAAGCGAATCAATTTGATTCGCTTTTTTTCGCTTACGATTAAATCAGAAGGTTAACTCAGCCAGTGACAAACTCTATTATCGTTACCAACTCAGAGGATTAAAATTCAGCCTTGTCATAGACTCGCAGATAGCTATCACGGCTGCAATGTTGGCTCTTGCTGAGTTATTTCCAATATTGGGCGCTATGGTAATCTCTATTACTGTCTTGGGGGCTGATTATCTCGCTCTAAACTCCAATACGGTCGCGTTAATACAAAACCTTGGTTGTCCATTGGGACCATCTGGAAATACGTGACCCAGATGAATGCCTGACGTTTTAGAACGAATTTCTGTTCGTACCATACCGTAACGATTATCGGGCTTTTCAATGACTGAACCTTCAACGGCCTTAGTAAAAGATAACCAACCAGAGTCTGAATTAAAGCGGTCTCGGGTATCAAATAAAGGTACGCCACTTAACTTATCAATAAAAACGCCATCAGGCGTGTTCTTGAATATTTCATATTCTTTACAAAACCGACCATCCGTTCCTTCATCAAAAGCGACATTAAATGCTTCACTTTGTCCTAATTTAAACACACCTAACGCTTTGTAAAAGTTCTCAGGGCTCATGTATCCTTGTCTTCCAAAGACCTCTTCACCGTCTTGAATAAATATAATAGTGGGTGTCGCCCAAGTTTCAGTCTTTACAGTTAACCCATCAAGCTGGCTTGCTAAACGAAAGTTTATTGCAATTGATCCTTTATAATCATTCACTACATTCTCTTTGAACTTCTCACAATAAGGGCAATAATTTTCTGATTCGATAACCACAATATGTTTGCCTTTTAACAAGGATGAATTATCCATTTTTTGATTAGCTAGTGTCGCTTTATTGGCTGCCGCATCAAACTTAATACCAGTAGAGTGATCTGGACAGTAACCATTAGGATTTTTGACTAAATAATCTTGGTGGTATTGTTCGGCTTCAAAAAATTCAGTAAGTGAACTTATTTTTGTGGCAATTTTTCCATAACCAGAGTCTGTTAATAATTTTTGATACTGCGCTGTTACTTTTAGTGCCGTTTCATTTTGTTGTTTATTACTGGTTAAGATAGTTGAACGATATTGCGTTCCAACATCATTACCTTGGCGATTAAGCTGAGTGGGATCATGCCCCTCATAGTAACTATGTAAAATAGTTTCCAAACTGACCATTGAGCTGTTGAATATGATTTTAACTACTTCTGCATGATTATTTTCATTGAATTTATTTTTTCTCTGAGTAATCTCTCGATAAGTAGCACTCACATTTTTACCATCGGCATAACCTGATATAGCATCAACAACACCGGGGATGGCCTGATATCTTTTTTCAGCGCCCCAGAAACAACCTGCACCTAATACAATGCTGTCTAAATGAGCGGTAGCAGACATTTTTTCAGTTGGCTTGGATGATTTAGGCATCATTTTATCGAAATCAGTTTGAATTTCAGTTTGAGCTACTGCTGAGCCTGTAGCTGAATACTCTGTGGATTTTGGTGTCAGAGTATAAAACGCAAGTACTGAGACTAATGCGATTGCTGTGATTAGCGATATTGTTTTCATAATTCTATCCTGATTCAAAGTTGAAGTGAGATTGGTCTGTTAAACTTGACCTCAACAATAAATCATCCCTATTTATATTGAATCACTGAGTTATAACAATTTCATCACAAATTCATCACAATGGTGAAGTATATCTGCATAATACTATTGGCTTTAGGTAAATATCCATAAGTAAATTGTTAGCAAAACTTTCAGTCTCTAAACATTTAATCATTAGTGTTCACTCCCTATCAGACTTGGCTATCTGTATTTTTTATATTTTACTGTAATCTACAACATTCTATTGTTATGCTGCGCAAATCTGAGCCAGTTTACAGTATCATTAATGATCATGATGTCGTTTACTTAACACCCTATACGCTGACCACCTAATACATAGAAGAGAATTGCTTGTGATAATGACCCTTAAACCTTTTGTACTAACACTAACAAGTGGTTTTTTGTTAATGTTAGGTTATGGGTTAAGCAATATTTTGTTGCCTGTACGTATGCAGAGCGATGGAGTAAGCCTAGATAATATCGGCTTAGTATTGTCAATGTTGTCCGTGGGTTTTTTGTTGGGTGCTTATTATAGCCGTATGTTATTACAACGTGTTGGCCACATAAGAATATTTGCCATGTGCGGTAGTTTAACCTCTGTTGCTATTTTAATTTCAGGCCTTTATCCAGAGCCTTTAATGCTTGCCGGTATGAGGGTGATCACTGGGTTTTGTATTGCTTGCACTAATGCCACGCTAGATAGTTGGTTGAGCCATAGCGCCACTGAAAAAAATAGAGGTCGTATACTTTCTATTAATCAGATGATGATAATGACTGCACTTTTTTCTGGCCAATTTTTATTAAATGTTGCGCCAATTGACGATATTACCTTGTTTGTTATCTGCGGTATTTTATTTAGCTTATCCATTACCCCTATTGTTATCAGTAGACAAAAAGGCCCACAAATTGAAGACAGCCAATCAATGTCTATCATGACTGTTTTCAAACTGTCTCCTTTGGGTGTGGTCAGTAGTTTTTATTGTGGCATCTTGTATGCCGGTTTAATGAATATGTTGCCTATCTTCGCCAGTCAAAATGGTATTACTGATTTAGATTTATCGATATTTATGGGCTCAGCTATTTCTGGTGCAATCATTTTACAATTTCCTATTGCTTATTTATCAGATAACTTTGACCGACGAAAAGTGATGCTATTCATGGTAGCAACACTGATGGCACTCTGTTTACTTGTCCCCTTTCTTATGTCTGCTGATATGTTCAAACTGACCTTATTCGCTATTGCACTCATCACTGGGTTGGTTGCCTGTCTTTACCCCATGAGTATGTCTGAAACTTTTGATACCGTATTAAAAGATCAAATATTATCAGCAATGAGTTCGTTATTATTGATCTATGCATTGGGCAGTATTTTAGGCCCTTATCTTGCTTCTTTGATGATGAATACTTTTGGTAGCAGCGCTCTATTTAGCTTCATGAACGTCGTCGCATTAACCCTATTACTTTTTATTATTGTTAGGATGAAACTGCAGCAAGCTTTACCCCTTGATGAGCAAGAAAGCTTTGTTATGCAAACACCCAGTGGTGTAGTGTCAGCATTGGATCCTCGTACGCAATATACAGAGGCTCAGTTTGAAGCAACTCCAGAAGTGGAGGTTGCCATTAGTTTAGCCAGTAAAAACCCCTCCGCTGCGGTTAATATGGTTAAAGCACTCGTGCTAAGAGACCCAAACAATGCGTCAAATTTAGCGGCTGCATTAAGTACCATAGACGCGATAGACATTGGCAGGTTATATGCTGCCATAACCTCAGCAGCACCACAAATGAGTATTCACATCGCTGAAGCATTAACCAATGCTTCTCCTGAGCAAGCCGATCAACTGGTTGATTGGATCACCTCTGAGTATCCCGATCAGTTTACTAATATTGTTGTTGCGATTGCTAATGCAATGCCTGATAACGGTATTGATTTAATGGAATTAGCCGCTGAAAATATGGCTGAAGAATACCCGAGTGAACTACTGGAAATGACTGAAGAATACATGACAAACTTATCAGACTCTTTAGATGCCATGCGACCAGTCGATAGGGTAGCTGCCGCCTCAGAAAATACGGCAACAGAACTTTACAATCGTTTAACAGAGGTTTCTCCTGATCAGTCAGCAGAGCTTGCTTTCACAGTGTCAGAATCTCTTCCTGAATCGTCAAATGATGTTGCCGAAGCCTATGTTCAGAACTTAATTGACAGTGAAAGCGAAGGCGAGAATGAAAGTGAACAAATTTACTCAGAGCATGCATTAGAAAATATTGAAAGTGCTGCCAATAATTATATCAATCATATGATTGATAACATCCCCGAACATGCAGTGGATGTTGCTAGTACGTTTGTCGATTCTTTTCCTGAAGTTGCCTCAGATGTGCTCGAAATATTGCAAGACTCAGACGGTATTGAAGACAGCGAGTTAACCACGTCTATTGATGATAAGCCGTTACAAAGTATGGTGGAACAGCAATTACAAGAAGCCGTACAAACACAGTCTGATCATATTGAAGATAACGTTTAATTTACTTCCGCTATTGCTCTTTGAGCAGATCACCTAACTCGATGGCTGCCTGGCGTAATACAGGTTCAAAATCGAGTAATTCAGCTAAACTTTTGCGGATCACGGGCGCATGGGTGAAAAGACAGGCAAATAGCCTACCATCCTGATCTTTAATGGGCACCGAGCAGGCAACCATGCCATCGACAAATTCTTCGTTATCCGTTCCGAGATCATTTACTTGAATTGTTAACAGCTCTCTTTCTAATGATTCAGACTCAGTAAAGGTATTACGTGCCACTTTGTCCAGTGGTAGTTTACCTACAATACGGTGACGACGCTCTTTGGGCAGAGAGCTTAAATACAGTTTACCACTGGCAGTACACCATACCGGGGTATGACTGCCAACAGGTAAATGGATCCGCAACGGCCAATTGCTTTCAACACGATCGTAATAGATCATCTCGGTGCCGTCGGGGATTGCAATGCCGCAGGTTTCACCAATGGTTTCCGCCAAATTTTTTAAAATAGCCTGTCGCAACGCTTTAAATCGGCTGCTATGAAGCACCCCTAAAGCAATATTATGCATACGGTCACCTGGAAGCAACAAGCCACGCATATTAATTTGTACGTAATTATCCGCTTCAAGTTGCTGTAGTAAACGATGAATACTGGGTTTAGGTATATCGAGTAAAAAGGCCAATTCAGCGGGTGACATAGGTCGCTCGGCACGAGAAATAGCCTCGATTATTTCTAGTACCCGGGTTATAGATGAGCCTTTTTCTCTTCGCTGCGCTGTCATTTTATATCCTGTCATAAATTTCATGCTCATTATAGACAATCCTGGTGTATCTAGGCAAGCAACAAAAGGGTCAACTACACTTATCTTAAATAAAAAAGCTTAAATAAACAGGCTTAAACAAAAAAGGCTAGCCTATCTATTAAACAGGCTAGCCAATAAGCGCTCACACTTAACCGTGGGCGCAATTAAATTGTACTGGTTTTAGCTCAATGTTGGCATTGAAAACTCTGCACCCTCACGAACTCCGGCAGAAGGCCAACGCTGAGTGACCGTTTTACGTTTGCTGTAAAAGCGAACAGCATCAGGTCCGTACGCATGTAAATCACCAAACAATGAACGCTTCCAACCACCAAAGCTATGATAAGCAACAGGCACAGGCAGTGGCACGTTAATACCCACCATACCCACTTGAATGTTATCAGAAAAATAACGTGCCGCTTCACCATCACGGGTAAAGATACACGTGCCATTGCCATATTCATGGGCGTCAATTATATCCATGGCTTCTTGCATTGTTTGCACACGAATAACTTGTAATACCGGGCCAAAAATTTCTTCTTTATAGCTCACCATATCAGTAGTCACGTTATCAATTAACGTACCGCCAACAAAGAAACCATCCGAATAGCCTTCAACCTCTGGGTTTCTACCATCAACTACAATCGTTGCGCCCTGCTCTTGAGCATGATTGATATAACCAACCACTTTGTCACGATGCTGAGCGGTGATAACAGGGCCAAAATCATTGATGCTATCACTGTATGCGCCCACTTTTAGACCTGCCATTGCTTTGGTCATTTTTTCAACTAACGCATCACCGGCAACATCGCCAACAGCAACGGCAACAGACAACGCCATACAACGTTCACCCGATGAACCAAATGCAGCACCAAGTAACTGGTTAACCGCATTGTCCATATCCGCATCTGGCATCACGATAGCGTGATTTTTTGCACCACCTAATGCCTGACAACGTTTACCGTTAGCGTTAGCAGTGGCATAAATATATTCAGCAATCGGCGTTGAACCCACAAAACTAACCGCTTTAATACGTTCATCAGACAGCAACACATCAACAGCAACCTTATCGCCATTAACAACATTCATAACGCCGTCAGGTAGTCCTGCTTCTTTTAATAACTGAGCAATAAGTAACGTTGAACTTGGATCGCGCTCTGATGGTTTTAAGATAAAACAGTTACCGCAAGCAATAGCCATTGGAAACATCCACAACGGCACCATCGCAGGGAAGTTAAATGGCGTAATACCCGCCACAACACCTAAGGGTTGAAACTCGCTCCATGAATCAATGTTTGGTCCAACATTTTTACTGTGCTCGCCTTTTAATAATTCAGGCACACCGCAAGCGTATTCAACATTTTCGATGCCGCGTTGTAATTCACCCGCCGCATCATGTGATATTTTTCCATGCTCTTCGCCTATCAACTGGCAGATTTTATCGGCATTAGCTTCAAGCAATTCTTTAAAACGAAACATCACTCGCGCACGTTTAATTGGCGGCGTATTTCGCCATGCAGGAAATGCAGCCTGAGCACAGCTAATAGCTTGCTCTACTGTTTCAACCGAGGCTAATGCTACTTGTCGAGTGGGCTTACCTGTTGCTGGGTTAAACACATCTTGTGTGCGAGCGGCGTCGGTGCAAATTTCACCGTTAATTAAATGTCCAATTGTATTCATAAATAATTCCTAACGTTATAAAAAGTTATATAAGTAATGTAAGTAATGTAAGTACAGAGCTTAATCCCACAGCCCTTGGTAGATAGCGACCATATCGCTAATAGACGGTTCAATCGGGTTATTACTGGGAGAGCCTGACGCCAATGCCTGCTCTGCCATGGTTTGACACACCTCGAAGAAATCATCACGCTTAATACCAAATTGCTCTGGCGTTGGCACCGCTAATTCATCGTTTAATGCCCGAAGTTCAATTAATAGTTTCTGGTTAGCAAGCTCATCGCTGTCTTGCTCAGTTGCAATACCCATAGCTCTTGCACAATCAGCATAGCGTGCTGGCGCAGCGGGAATAGAATAAGCAGTAACGCTTGGCAATAACATCGCATTTGAGAGGCCGTGGGGCACATGAAAAAATGCTCCAATAGGGCGACTCATCCCATGCACCAAAGCCACTGATGCGCTAGAGAATGCGATACCCGCTAGGGTTGAACCAAGCATCATCGCTTCACGCGCTTTTTCATCACTGCCTGTGTTATATACTGTCCGTAAGTTTGGCCCTATTAACTTAATTGCAGCAATCGCTTGACAATCACTATATGAATTAGCTTTCTTACTGACATAAGCTTCCATTGCATGGGTTAAGGCATCAATACCGGTATCAGCTGTTGTTCGAGGTGGCAGGCTCATGGTTAATTTATAATCAACCAGAGCTGCAACAGGCATAAACCCAATGCCCACACACAGCATTTTTTCATCACTTGTTTCATCGGTTATAATAGTAAACTTTGTGACTTCAGAGCCAGTGCCCGCAGTCGTAGGCACCGCAATAACAGGCAAGCCTTGCTCTATGACCATGCGTGGAAAACGGTAATCTTGCATCACACCGCCATGTTTAGCCAAAATAGCAATCGCCTTGGCACTATCAATTGGACTACCGCCACCAAGGGCAATAATACAGTCGTAATTACCCTCTCTTGCCTTTTCAACACCGGCTTGAATGGATTTTACTGTCGGCTCTGGCACGGTATCGTCAAACACATGAGCACAAATGTTTTTTGCAGCTAAATTCATTTGAATACGACCGGCATATCCCAGTTCCACCATCATCTTGTCGGTAATAATCAAGGGACGGTTGCAGCCAAGACTAACTAATATGTTTGGTAATTCCAGTGCAGCATCTTCACCTACCTGCATAATGCGCGGTAGAATAACTTGAGTAGACATATCAATTCCTTTCTCTTGTTTTAGTTATGTGGGTATGTGACTTCATCAATAGTAAAAGCCTAAACACTCCCCGTTGATTTATTATTTCTAGCGATGGCGAAAAACAGGTGCTCGCTTGGCAATAAACGCATGCATACCTTCTTTCTGTCCCTCTGTAGCAAAAGCAGCCTGAAATAAGCGACGCTCATGACGCATGCCTTCAGTAAGGCTAGTTTCAAAAGCGACATTTACCGCTTCTTTAGCCATACGTACCGCAGGACTGTTATAACCGGCAATCGTATGCGCTGCTTCTAATGCGGTTTGTAACAGCTCTTTACCCGGTACAACTCGCGCGACTAGGCCAGCAGCTTTTGCTTCATGAACATCAATGGTTCTGCCCGTTAGAACAAGATCCATCGCCAATGACTTACCCACGGCATTAGCTAAACGTTGTGAGCCACCAATACCAGGTAAAATACCAAGCTTAATTTCCGGTTGTCCAAACTGAGCGTCTTCTGAGGCAATAATAAAATCACACATCAACGCTAACTCACAACCACCGCCAAGTGCATAGCCACTTACGGCGGCAATAATCGGTTTGCTGATTGAGCGTAATTCATCCCAAGGTGCAAAGATATCGTCACAATAAAATTCAGCATAGGTCAGGTTGGCCATTTCCTCAATATCTGCCCCGGCGGCAAATGCTCGAGCACTACCGGTAATAACAATCGCGCCAATGTTATCGTCGGCGTCGAAGGCCTTTAACGTGTCAACAACTTCTCTGGCAAGCTGTCTGCTCAAAGCATTTAAGCTTTTAGGTCGGTGAAGCGTGATCATCCCTACTCGCTCACGGCGTTCAACCAGTATGGATTCCATCGATGCGACTGTCGGTTTTGCAGCGGCTACAGACTCGGTATTATCTTTAGTATCTCTACTTTCCTGCTCAGTGTCGACGGGTTTAAGTTTAACGCTATCTTTGCTTCTCATAATGTAATTCTCTCTTGAGGGATATAACAGGTTAAGTTTCAGAAATGACTGCGGTGTGCGTATTTAGCTCACTATCATCCGAATTATCCTGAGGGTGTGGTGTCGGGGAATACGCACCGTTGTTTGCCATTAATTCTTCTAATATTGCCTCTCGATGCTCATTAAGTGCTGGCGACTTGAGCGGTACTTCAGGATCAATTTCTGTTACTGAACTCATCTTGATTGGGTTACCGGCTGTGCGTATTGCTGTTTGGTTTTCCCCTATCACTTTAACGATCATGTTACGGGCCAGAAGTTGTGGATGAGTAAATAATTTATCAATGGTATTGATAGGAGAGCAAGGTACTCCCGCTTCATTAAGCGCATCAATCCAATGCTGCATAGGCTCGTTGAGTGTAATTGCTTCAACATCTTTAACCAGTTTTTTACGATTTTGTACGCGCAAATCGTTGGTTAAAAACTGTTCTTCCAAAGCCATTTGAGGTGCGCCTAACGCATCCATCATTAGCAAGAATAAGGTATCATTGCCGGCACAGATAACAAACTTTCCATCCTTTGCCGCAAAGGTTTCAAAGGGGGCAAGCGATGGATGATTGTCACCTGTGCGTGTTGGCACAATTCCCTCAACATCATACCGTGCTAGCGCAGTTTCCATCAACGCCGCCTGACAATCTAGCATGCCTATATCGACTCGAGTTCCTTGCGCATCACGTGTTCGGCTATAAAGCGCTGACAAGATACCAATAACACCAAAGAGTGCTGCACCTAAGTCACCAAAACTGGTGCCAACGCGAGCGGGCTCTTCATCTGGCCAGCCCGTCAAACTCATCACGCCACCCATAGCTTGTACCACCATATCGTAGCCTGGCAATTCACTAAATGGACCGCTGTGACCAAAACCTGAAATAGAGGTATAAATAATATGGGGATGGGTTTTTTCAAGGCGTTCAGGCCCGTAACCAAGACGCTCCATCACGCCAGGTCGAAAATTCTCTACCACCACATCACAACTATCCAACAGACGTTCTAGTAATTCCCGATCGCGTGGTGATTTAATATCCAAAGAAATACTTTCTTTACCGCGATTGAAACACATGAAATAGGCTGAATCAACGCCAACGAAAGGCCCGAATGAACGCGTATCATCGCCCGTGCCAAATCGTTCAATTTTAATAACCCGTGCACCAAGATCCGCTAAAACCATGGTGCAATAGGGTCCTGCCAGCACGCGAGAGAAATCCAACACGGTAATTCCAGACAAAGGGCCTGGTTTTTCATCTGTTTCACTTATTTGATTCATAATTGCTAATCCGGTAATTGATCAAACCTTACGCTACTGATAAAACGAGACAGAACGTATCGAATTAACTAATTTACACGCTTAACAATAATGAGTCAATATGTATCGATATAATACTTTAGTAGGGTGTTATCAATAAAACAGATGATAAATACTAATACCAAAGGTATTAAGTTGGTGATCAGTCTTAAGTGAGGATAAATATTCAAGAGCAAGGCGCTTGATTGGATAATTACATCAGGTTTGCCACTAAGAAATTAAGATAATGTTATGCACTAAACGGAAGCTTCAAGTGACTAAATTAAGACTTCGTCTTTG
>TARA_R110001583_G_scaffold73623_8_pt1 | contig 15055 bp, 21 predicted proteins | sample TARA_R110001583 | Tara Oceans TARA_R110001583 (sample SAMEA4398432) | marine metagenome | biome: Polar Biome; feature: [MES] marine water layer (ENVO:01000295) within the mesopelagic zone...; material: water (ENVO:00002006), including particulate matter (ENVO:01000060) such as...... | reverse complement strand
GAACCTACGACCCCCTGCTCCCAAAGCAGGTGCGCTACCAAACTGCGCCACTCTCCGATCATGAGCATATTATAGCATCCCTAGGGCGCGATGTCAAGTAGAAGATGTCTGATATTTTTTAGTATTTATAATCGTCAAGTTTCCTTTAACGAGCCTTGGGGTATAGTAATCTCCCGTACCTTTGGGAACTTCCTTATTCAAGATAGCATCTGCTACTTTGATGGAAACATTATTCTTAATAAATCTAGCGATGTTTCTAGCACCGTATTCTTGGGAATACCCCTCCTCTACTACAAAATCAACTAAGGCTTTAGTCTTCTTAATGGGCACATCGTCCAATTGCAAGGAAGCAATCTCCCTTACTTCAGCTTTGGTCAACGCATCAAACTGAACAATATCATCTAATCGGTTTAGGAACTCTGCTGTGAAGTGACGCTTAACTGCATCCTGAATAACTTCTGTTGTTGTGTCAGCCTCCACGATATTCTTCCTATCAAACCCAACCATATTTCTTTTAATATCGTTAACCCCTTGGTTAGAAGTGAATACAAAGATGGACTCAGTAAAGTCTAAGACTTGGCCCATGTTATCAGTACAAGTACCATCATCCAATAAGGATAAGAGGAAATCGTATAGTTTATGATGTCCCTTCTCAATCTCATCAAAGAGAAACACCCAGCGATTGGACTGCTCTGCTTTTTCAGCTAACAAACTCTTATCGGTATGACCAACATATCCAGGAGGGGAACCAATTAGCTTTGCATACTCATGGGCTCCAGCATACTCAGCACAATTAATCTTATAGAAATTACCACTAAACTTCTCGCCTAGTAATTTTGCTAATTGTGTCTTCCCTACTCCTGTGGGTCCTACGAAGAGAAACGAAGAATGCCTTGCCAACCCAGAGGCCATAAGCTTTAACGCTTTTACAATCGTTTGTACTGCTTGTCGTTGTCCTACAATATTATCTTCTAGAAAGGTTTGCAAATCACAAATATCCTCCATGGAAGATAAAGAGATCGTAGGATATGACCCCTCTTGCTTTGCCATTACTTGATCTTTTAGATGCTTTAAAAACCTTTTATCTATCCCAGTAAAGAAAGTATCCGTGTTCAAGTCTTGGCAAATGAAGTCCAAAGCAAACGGGGGGTAAATCCCAATAATAGCATTATACGCTGACTCTATAACTTCTTTCTTTTCCTCTGTGTCCTCGGGGAGCGACTCTACAAAGGACTCTGAATCAATTAAAAACTTGCGTACAAGAAATTCCTTATAGCTTTCAATGTTAATAGGATTTTCAGCAGTCTCAATTTTCTTTCTTATACTATCGTATAGCTTTCGCTCGTCCTCAAGTTTAAATCCTTTAATAAAAAGAACTAGGTTTAGATCTTCAGAAACTACTTTATAATTTTTTCTTTTACTCATTTAGGAGATTATCCAACTCATTAAATACGGAACTAGTAGAATCTCCCGAAGCTTTGGTTTTGTCTTGGGGAACTTCTTCCATCTTTACCATTAGGTTTAAAATCTTAACCACATTATTTTTAGATGCTTGCGCTACTTTAAGGGAATCAACCATTAATCCCTTAGCAGCAGCATCTTGTGGGTTTTCATCTACCATCCCTCGAAAGAAACGATGGGCATCTAAAGCAAGCTGGCGATCTTCCGCAGCTTCCTCAATGAGTTTTTTAGCAATTCTTTGGATACGAGTGGGTCCAAGAATCGAATTTTTAGGAATATAGTTTGAAGGCATCTTTGTCTTCCTCCATAGTATGTAGGTTATGATCGTAATATTCTTGAATATACCATGTAACTAATTTGTCCCAATCCCCATATGTGAGAGTAAGACCAAAAGGTTTCCACGACATTTCTAGGTCTGAAAAATCCATTACTTATCAGACTTCAATATCTCGATGTGAGCTAAATGGGCATCTTTTAATTCAATCCCCATAGGGAGATCAAAAGTTGTCTTGGTATCCCTGATAGCTTGACCAATATCCATCTTTTCGGGGTACTCCATCTCAAGCTCTAAATGGATAGAAATGGTTTGTGTAACCAAATCACGCCTCCGATTTTTTGCTGTAAAATCAAGAGGAACCTTCCCCTCTATAGTCTGTTCTAAATTACCTTTATCTTTTTCTCCCCACAACCAGTTTTTCATTTTATTGTTCCTGTATAATGAATGACCAAGGCATATCGTGTACCCTCAGTTATTGGAGCTATCTTATGCTGGGTAAATCCGTCCCACAAGATTATATCTCCTTTGCTTCTTTTTATAATAGTCTGTGTTTCTATTCCATTAAATAGTAAGGTTTCCCCACCTGAGAAATCATCATTTAATAACACACAGGCAGTTGCAACAATTGGAGGACGGATTCCATTCGGACCCGAATCCCAATCACAATGCATATCAAAGCTGCCTCCTTGGTCATACCTGAGAACCCAGAAGCCATGATGCCCCGTAACAATATCACATACATTATTACCAAAAAATCTATTTAAATGTCTAAGACAGCTTTCTCCTAATCCAAACAACTCTGCCAAACAGGAAGAAACTTTTTCATCATGAGGCTGTCTTACTTTAGAAAAAGGATTGGCAATCTGTATCTCAAGGCAGTCAGGATTATAAGACCACTCAGATCGTTTGCCCCTCTCATCTACCAACTCAATAAGAGCTTGAGTGAGAGAGGAGCTAACTGCGTCCGTAGCCGTAATATATGAAGGTTCGAGATTGTGTGCTTTAACGCTTTCCATTTAGTCTAGTGAATTTCTGAAACTCTAGGTCATCTATGTAATTCTCGACCTTCTCGGTTTCAGCCTTTTCCTCCGCTAAACTATCATAGACATACCTAGTGTATTCTTTCTCCGATTGCCTATTTTTATTCTTGCTGTTCTGTTTAAAGTCTTTTCCTCGACTGAATTCTGATTTGTTTCTATATGTTCTTCCCATTACTGAAAAATTCCATAAGGATCTTCATCCTCATAATCCTCTTCTTCTAAATCTTCTGTTATTGTAGAAATAACTTCCGCAACAGCCCCTCTAATTGGGAAGGAGACAGCGACATTACCGTTTTTTTCATCCCAGTACATTTTAGCGCAAGTGTCGTTATCATCCATCATGTCCCATATTACATTATATAAAGTGCAATTACGATAGTAGCTCAAAAACTCCTGATCCCCTGCTTTAAATTTTTTCTGTCCTTCTGGACGATTGAGAAAAAACTGCATCTGAGCGGCTGTAATATACAACCCGCTTTCGTCAGCAAACAGGGGCTCTCTGAAACCGTATTTTCCTTTCATAGCTAATCATATAGGGAGAAGGAAGGGAGGGCAGACGGGGGGAGAACCCCCCCTTCCTAGGTTAGTTGAGCGAACCGTGAGAAATTCCCTCACTATATGTACTAGCCAAATCCCAAAGTTGTGAGTTAAATTTCACATCTTTTTGAATAGAACTAATAGGACGCACCATGCGGCGAGTAGAACCATTAAGGAAGCCTCCCCGAAGCAGGTTCTCTTGGGCAACATTAAATGTCTTCCAAAGATCATTTCCACGGTCAGCTTCTCTACGAACAGTAGCCATATCTCGGACTAGCCCCTCATCAGGATTCTCGAAACGGATCTTAGCAGCATCCGTAAAGAAGTCCAAGCGAGAACGATCACTAAGCTCAGTATTCTGCCAAGTGTCGATCTTATCTGCAACCTTAGAGGCATTCATGATAAGCTCCCTAGAAGCCTCCACAACCTGCTCAGGCTCAAATCCGATGTGTCGGATGTGGATCTTGCCAAAGTCGCTCTCAGAGATCACCATGCCGTTAGAGCAGACCATACGGAAGATACCCCCCATGAGATCGTAAGCACCAGTCCCGTTGTGAGCATTCATAAGAAGCATCTCAGGAAAGGAGTCGCCAACACCAAAAGACTGCATATCCAGATCTTCATGTCGAAGACGAATAAGGTGTTTGGCATGACCTCGACTCCACTTACGAGGAGATACCTGAGATGCTTTCCAAGCAGTCCAACCTTCATCTTGGAGGATCTCCAGAATGTCAGTAGTGGGAAGGAAAGAATATCGGCTGGATACCTGTCCATCTTCGGGCTCCGTAGCAAAAGCAGCAGGAGCATATGAGCGCAGTAGTTCTTCGTTTTTAATAACCATCAGTTAGAACCTCCAAAGGTTTCGGTAAAAGCTTGTTCACGGGACAGATCTCGTTGTTTCTGGTCTTTGGTCATACGGAACCGCTTACCAGTTTTAGTTACATACTCCTCAATAGATTCATACAGAGTCTCTTGAGGTTGCTCCTCTTGGGGAGCGGGTTCAGGTTGAGTTTGCATAATAGATTTCTCCAATTTAGGTTTAGGTGTCTTGCGTCCAAACGCACCATCAAAAGCATCATTGATGAGATTGGACAGTTCTTCGTAAAATTTGTCATCAGTCATTTTGAAAGCCCTCCGTTTGGCTCATCCTATTATACCCGTTCGCAAATTTTTTGCAACCTTAAACTCCAAAAAATTTCCGAAGGTCCGAAAAACCCTCTTCTTGGGGGTCTAGGAGTAGATCTTGGAACTCTTTAGATTGAAACTTTTTTCCAGACTCCTTCACCGTGTACCATGCTCCGTTCCTGCTCACCATATCCTCAGCTTCTAATTGTCTCAAAATTCCAGCGTAAGGATTCAAACCTTCATCCCACATAAGCTCAAACTCACACTCCCTGAAAGGAATAGAACATTTGTTTTTTGTGTTACGAACCTTGCCTTGAATACCTACCACATTCTTATGCTCGTTCTTAATTAGGTCGCTAGTTTTATTTGAAATACATTTTAAGTTTACGCCTAGGTAATACTCTAATGATTTTCCTCCCGCTGCCATTGTGTCGGGACTTCCGTACATTACGCCAACTTTATTTCTAATTTGGTTAATGATGACGAGAGCAACTTTATATTTTCTCATCAACGGATTGATCTTTCGCAAACAAGCTCCCGTAGACTTAGCTCGGATAGCTCCTTGCATATTATTTCCTTCGTAGTTCTCTGCCTCATACTCGGCCTTTGAGGGAGACACAGCAATACTATCGTATGCAACAACAATAGGGGTATCCTTATCTGTCATGCGAATGGCAAGAATTGTGTCCTCAATAACTTGAAAGCACTCTTCTAAAGTTTCAGGGGTCGAGTAGATAAGCTTCTTGGGATCAAGTCCAAGATGCGTAGCAAACTCAGGGTTGTACGCATTCTCTGAATCTACAAGCATAGTGTAGTAACCTGCTGCTTGTGCCTCTTTCAGAATGTGTGTAGCAAAAACTGTCTTAGCAGTTGAAGCCTCACCATGAAACTGAGTAATCATCCCAACAGGAATGCCCTTCGTGAAATCACCAGAAATGATTTTGTTTAAGGCATAGCTGCCTGTTGAAACATTACCCATATTGGGCACTTGCTCGGAGAGTAATCCTGCGTTTTTTAGTCTATCAAGTACTGCCTTGTCCATGTACTATTATAGAAGCTTTGACTTTTTGGTAGTGGACAATAAGGAGAAAACTACCTTATATGGATCAATGTTTGCACAGGGTCTGCGGTCCTCAATGTACCCTGCGCCTTCTAAATGCACCTTTTGTGGAATGCGAACAGAGGCTCCCCTATCCCCAACACCCCAAGTAAATGTCTTCCAATCAGAAGTCTCACACTCACCAGTCATGCGCTTATCAATGTCTTCACCGCAAAGTGAAATATAATCATCATGGTCTTTCTCTAAAGCACTCATAAGATCATCCCTCATCTCGTCTGTAAATTCATCCCGCATTTTTGCAGTAGAAAGGTTAGTGTGGCATCCCGCTCCGTTGTATTCAGGATGAGGTTTGGGATGATAAGAAATTAATGCTCCCTTCTCTTCAGAGATTCTTTCTAGAAGATACCTTGCGATCCAAAGATCATCACACGCTTTCTTAGCATCTTGAGCCTCGGTTTGGAATTCCCATTGTCCAGGCATTACTTCTGCATTCATTCCTGCAAGTTTTACCTCAGCCACACTTGCTGCCTCTAAGAAATCATTAAGAATATCACGCCCAATAGCGTTGGCTACTCCAACACCACAGTAATACTGTCCTTGTTTCTCAGGTTGCAAGAACAGTCCTAAAGGTTCTTTAGACATCCCATGAATTAATGTAATCTCTTGCTCAAACCCAATCCATGGATCTAATTTAAGAACATCTAACTTCTGAAGATCGTTACGGGAATTCGTTTCATGTGGAGTACCATCATGATTGTATACTTCACACAGGACGAGAGTAGCGTCTAAAGCAAAGGGGTCTGTGTAAGTTCTAACAGGCTTAAGCAGTCTATCAGAATCTTTCAGATCTCCTTGGTTTGTTGACCCTCCATCAAAGTTCCATTCAGGAATGTCTCCTTCTTTACAAAATCGTGTTTTACTTCTTAACTGAGGTAATCCCTCAGTACCATCTAACCAAATATATTCTAATCTATGCATATTATTCTCCAAAATTTTATTTGACTTTTTGGGGAGTCTAATTCCATCCAGGTTTGTTAAAACCCCCCGAACCTTGCTTTAAATTAAACGCAGGTCTACAGTTTCCTAAGTACTTATACATAGTACCTTCTTCTTTTTCTTCTGGGTCACACTTCGGGCAATGTGTTACTGGATCATTATAATCCTCAGTCATTGTCGCCATAGTTTCAAAAATAACCTCACAGGAAGAGCATTGGTATTGGTAAATTGGCATCAGCGGTTATCTCCTGATCCTTTAACAACCCCGCGCTCCATACGATCTTTGAGTTTTTCTAAGTTGCCTTCTGCTATAGCAGCCAAAGATAGATTAAACTCAGCAGCAAGCATAGCGACATACCAAAGAACATCGCCTAACTCCTTACCTACTTCCTCAGTATTAAACTCATCCTGCTGACCCTCTTGGTCACGCATAATCTTCTTGATCTTCTCACACACCTCTCCTGCCTCTCCAGCGAGTCCTAGAGCGGGGTAGTAGATGTTGTCACCTTTGTTGGGGTAGACTGCGGTGGACTCTGCTGCGTCCTGATACAGGTCGAAATGATATAGTTCGTCGTTCATGTTTAAATCTTCTCCATCCAGTGGTTTACCATCTCCTCAACCATACTCCTAAAAGAGTAACGAGGAGTCCAGTCTAGCTTTGCTCTAATATCAGCGGAGTCTCCCCTCAAGAAATTGAGTTCTTGGGGTCGGAAGAAGCGGGGATCTTGGGTGACATGATCTCTGTAGTCTAAATCCAGAATTGAAAAAGTAACATCACACATCTCCCTAATGGTTCGGCTTTCTCCCGTTGCTACTGTCCAATCATCAGCTACATCATGGTTAATAATCTTATGCATAGCACGGACATAATCTTTTGAATGTCCCCAATCTCTAGAGGCTTCAAGATTGCCCAAAGCCAACTCCTTTCTCAGCCCCTTTTTAATCTCCACAGCACCTTTGACGATCTTGTTAGTAACAAAGTTCGAACCTCTGCGGGGAGATTCATGATTGAATAATATACCATTACAAGTATGCATACCGTAAGCTGCTCTATAGTGACGCACTAGATTGTACCCCATTACTTTAGCACAGCCATAAGGAGAAGTAGGCATCATCGGTGTAGTTTTTCTTTGATAACCATCCTCATCTACAGAGTTGCCAAACATCTCAGAGGAACTGGCTTGATAGAATTTAACATTAGGAACATGAACTCGACAAACCTCAAGCATATTCAAAACACCGATTGCATTTGTCTGGATGGTAAAGGCAGGGACATCAAAGCTAACCCTCACATGGCTTTGGGCTCCTAAGTTATAAACCTCATCAGGCTTTACTTCTCCTACAATTCTGTGTAAGGAATGGATATCTGCTAAGTCCCCATAATGACAAGTTACATCAAGATGGGCAATTCGGCTATCTTGATTTTCCGCTACAGAGTTACGACGAACTATGCCATGAACTTCATACCCTTTCGAGAGAAGATGCTCTGAGAGATAACTTCCATCCTGACCAGAGATACCTGTGATTAATGCTACTTTCTTCATAGTTTATGATAGTCCTCGTTCTTAAATACTTCCATCTTTCTTAAATCAGGCCAGTCTTTCCAAGCCCACTCCATAGGCTTTCTTTTTTTAGCATCTTCCAGCTTATCTAACCCATCCTGTGCTGTCTCAGGAGTCATGTAGTAATGATAGCCCATGCTAGAAATATCTTGCTCGCGCCAAGGTGCGTCTGGATGTCTTCCATCGTATGACATTTTCTTTAACGCTTCGGCAGCTTCTTTGTCATCTGTAAGAATCATTCCCCCTCGACCTAAGCTTAAATGCTTTTGGTACTGAAAACTTATACACATCAGCGTTTCTGGAATGTATCCATTCTTTTTCCATAGCACAGCGGCATCCACAATCCTACTGGCTCCTATGTAGTAATAATCTTTCCACTTCGCGGGGTTCCAATACCAGTATAGTCCTAACTTTTCTCCCAAGAATGGGATAGAAATATAAGTTCTCGTAGGGAAGCTTACATGAGTAGGTTTTTCGTAGCGTAAGCAGAGTTCAACCGCATGGGTGCAGCAATCAACAGCAACAGCATATGGAGATCCAAAAAACTGTGCAATTTCATCTTCAAACTTTTTTACAGTACTAAAGCTCATAGAATAATATTGTCAACTCGGAAAGTATCCGACTCATAATCCTGGCCCCCTCTAATACCTTCCGAGAAAACAATAAACTGATTTCCTTCAGGACCAATCTTAAGAGCATGAATCTCGTTAGGGGGAGTAGAGATGATATCCCCACCGTATGCAATTACCATTTGTGCAGGTTCATCGGAGTCTACTGGTTTGTACCAGTACTCTAGGGAGCCTTGAGTCATTAGCATATGTTGAGTAGTTTCTTTGTGGTAATGATTACCTCTAATAACTTCTGGTTTTGAAGTTACTCTAGCTACATGATGGATGGTTTCATTGTAAAATAGATCTACAATTGTACCTCTATCGTCTGTATGAGATTCAAGAAGAGTATCTTCAATGTCTTTTATGTGTCGTTTTTTCATTTTACTAAAAATTGTATATTTGAGTTAATATCTTTAAGCTTGTCCTTAATTAAATCCGAAATATTCCATGAAAGGATAAGTGCGTATACTTTATCATACTTAGAAAAGACTTCCTCATCTGTTTGAATAGGTATCCTACTTAAGGGCGTATATTTTCCTACCTTATGTTCTGATGTATCAGTAACATAATCAATAATACTGTTATCCAAATTATAATAGTTTAAAAAGGTATTCCCTTTAGCGGCAGCACCGACTGCAACAATAGGATGTCCGTCTGCGCTCAACCCATACAACATCGACAAAAAGGAATCTCGATGTTTCTTGATCTTCTTCATAAATTTGTCATAGTATGAGGGATCGAAGAGTCCTGCGTCCTCCTCTTTCTTAATATACTGGCTCACATACTCAGTAGGCACACGCTCTTCTTTAGACGCATAAACCCTTATAGACCCCCCATGATAATCAAACCATTCTACATCATAAACTGTAAGCCCTGCTAACTTCAAGAGGTTGCAAGCAGACTTGACAGTGAAATAGCTAGGATGCTCATGATAAATCTGATCAAATTTTTCATCCGTAATTGTGTTATACCAGTACGGAACCTGAAAAACAAATGTCCCCGTATCTGACAGAAGCGAGCGTACACCTTTGGCAAAGTCCACAGGATCGTTGGCATGATTAAAAACATTATTGGCTACAATTAAATCAGCAAAACCTCCCAACTGACGCTTTAAATTCAACGCTGTTTCTAAACTGAAAACAGTGCAATAAGTTGGAATGCCTTGTTCATCAGCAAGGTCAGCCATAGTTTTAGAAGAGTCCACTCCCAATACACTGCACCCCATATTCTTGTACTGCAATGCTAAAAAGCCATCATTAGAACCAACCTCAATTACCTTTCCATCAGAGGAAAGACCCACTTTCTTAGCAGTATGCTCTGCATACTCTTCCCAATGAGATTTTGCAACTTTTGAATTAGATGAAGTATAGGAGTATGGGTAGAGATTATACCTTTCGTCTGGGCTCGTCTCATACAAAAGCTTAATATGTCCTGTCTCAGTATCTAAACCACATTGAAGAGGGTAGACAGGCTCAGATCTCTCAAAATCATTCTCAGGAATAAAGGAATCAGCATAGGGATGCATACCCAAGTCAATAATTTTAGTGTAACTCATAGAAACACCTTGTCCTTCTCTACGCCCTCATAAGGACCAGTCTTAAACTCATAAATCATCGTATCATCTTCTAAAATTTCGAAGTGATGACCCCCCTCTAGCGTAAAAGTAATATCCCCTTCTTTAAGAGTAATCGTACTGAGATGTTCTCCGTCTATGTCGTAAAAATATCCCTTTGCAGAGCCTTTTAAAACAACCCAGCTTTCTTGAGCAATTGTTTGTTTGTTCGGAGAGTCTTTCCAAAGGTGCTGGTGTGCGTTAAATATCTTTCCTTTAGGAAGCTTTAAAAACATACATTGAATAAAGTTGGAAGGCTCTACCAGTTCGGTCATTCCATCGGAAAACTCTTCAGCCGAGTAAACTAAATGCAAAACCTTTCTGTTCTTCTTAGAGATTAGTTCAATCATAAATTACTCCCAAAGATTGTCAGACACTAAGGCTTTTTCAATGGTCGGAATAAGGTTGTATTTATTCAAGATTAAGTCTCTAGCTTCTGCTAACGCATCCATATTCTCTTCATGATGCTGACTCTCTATTATAGAGGCTACCTGTGATCCTACTCCTGCATTCAGGTCTTTTATTTCGACAAAAGATCCTTTAGGAAAATACTTGCTAATGTTTGAACAACCCCAATAAATAGGAGTAGTCCAACATAGAATAGGATCTATAATCTTTTCTGAAAAGTAGTGAGGAGTTTGCCCATTTTCAATTGCAACAGCGTACCTGTACTTTAGGAAGGCTTCTTCCTTAGTTCGAACGGGTAAAGGCTTTTTAAAGGGTCCAATATTCTCTGTCCCTTTAGTAATATGTCCGTATAGATGGATATCAGGAACATGATTCACAATGTCTTGTATAGCTTGTAGTCTGTGATGATGCCCTAATAGAGTAACCTTTCCAGAATCTACAACCGATAACCTATACTGTTTTGTAGGGGGCTTCATCGCTACTAACTCATCATGTGAATAACTAATCCAGGGGGTTTGAATCATCCATGCTTCCCCTTTGCTGTGATAAAAAGATTTATGCAAATTCTCTTTCTCGTACTTATAATGCATTACATGGTCAGGCTCTTTTTGAAAAAATATAACCTTCTTATCTAAGGGTAATTCTTCATTCGTCTGATCCTGCATTACAATGTAATCACAATCATTAACATCATCTACAATTTCTATAGTCTTGTTCTCAGACGAGAGAAGTTTTCTATAGAGTTGAGTTATTTGAGGGCTTCCCATTTCACAGGCTCCTGGGAAGTAGATCTTTGTCTTAGGCACTAAAGGACTCCATAAGCTTCACATCTTTTTTGTCCTTTTCTTCCCCTCTTTTAGCTTTCAAAGCTTTAACAACATCCAGCGTTGCAAACTTGATATCATTGAAGAAGAAGTGGTTAAAGTGATTAAACAGAATATCATGCTTATGGATTGGGTATTTCTCCAACTCAGTTTCATGGGAATTAATTAAATCACTTCCCCCCATAATATGCCCTGGGTCCAGATGGAGGTAATCTAAATCAGCACAATCCCTAAGACCAAATAAGGTCATAATAGCACTTCCTGTTACACAGAAAATGTCAGGATTTAAGTGGTGCGCCTTAATAGTATTACCATAAGTAGAAAGAAGCTCTGCTAACTTAGAGGAGGGATCTAACTTATTGTTATTCATGAAGTTAATACTATTTTCATTGAATGCTACCCTTGCGGCTCTAAGAGTTTGTTGAAAAGTATCGTTGATATGGCACGAAGGTTTTCCAATGCCGTATATCTCCCTAATATCGTCTTTCAATTTATCGCTAACCTCTGGGTCTGGGGACTCAACCAGATAAACTTTAACAGGTGACGATCCTTTACATTTTTCAGTTTGATGACCTACTCCTGCAAGGGGGTTCTGTCCGTCCGATAGCCAAGGTTCGTCGTAGTAGAGTTGACTAATATAATTGTACAGACCATCTTCGTTTAACTCTAGAGTCTTTTCGTAAACAATAGGGACCGTGGAATCAATTAAGTCTTCTGCTTGCTTATCTTGTTCAGGAGATCCATTTCTTGCAGGATACAAAGTGATAACTTTAGTTCCTTTCTTCATTTTACAGTATTCCAAAGCCATTGCATCTAGCCATTTTTCGTCAAGGCCAAGACTTTGGAAATACTCACTACTACAATTGACCTGACCAGCATCAGGACTCATATCAACTTTAGTAGCAAGTGTCCTGTTGTATAGAAATGCTGCTGCTGTCCTGTGGGACCCATTTAAAAGATGCCCTTGGTTGGTGCAGGGAACCGCAAACTCTTTCTTAAATCCCTCCTCTCGCATTGAGGTTAGAAGCTCATCAAAACACTCTTTGTATTTCTCATAGCTATTCTTTTCGGGATTATCGTACTCAATAAACTTCCCTTCGCTCCACGCATGAAGGTGAGCTTTATACAAATCTTCTCCAAAGGAAGTTTCCAGACCCATTTCTCTATAAGCTCCATACAGCATTTTTGCAATTAAATCAAAACGCAGAGGAGTGAAAAGTTTATAAGCAAGATTTAGAGGAGGGTAAGGCTCTTTCGCTCTAGCACAGTTCGCACTTTCAGCCTGTTCCTTAATTGCATCATCGCCTTTGTGATCATTTAATGGATTTTCTTCATTATAAATGTAGTTTACATCTGACATAAACTTCGTGTGCTGATGTGTTGCCATTTCTACCATTGGGAACATAAAGAAGGTGTCTCCTCCTCGATGGGGGAACCATCCAGTACTATCGTGTAGATCAGTTGTCCTAATATGTCTCCATAAAAAGGCTTTCCACGCTCTTAATGCACAAAGCTGAAACATCTCTTTCCGACAGTCCATTCCAGGAACAAAGGGAGCAGCAAATCCAGGTCTACCATCATGGTATTCAAACTGTCCATAAGCTAACCAAGTCTCCCCATCTTCAAAAGCACCTAATACCCTAGAGAACACCTCGTTGTCTGGGAGCCAATCGTCGCCATCAACTTGGACAATAATATCCTCATTGTCTACTTTAGAGGATCGCATGACCTGTTCATAGTTTCCTACTTGGTAAAGCTTCTTAGTATTATTTATAATTTTAAACCTATCGTCATCTGCGATAAGCTCCTTAGCTTTTGCCACAGAGTTATCGGTAGACATATCATCTAAGAGGTAACACTCAAAATTTGTTACCGTTTGATCTCTGATAGATTCAATACACTTCTGAATCCATTTCTCACAATTGTATACTGTAGTGACTACTACTATTTTTTGATTAGTTTTTTCCATCGTTGTAGGATCTCCTTGTTTTCTACTATTTGCTGCCCATTGCTCTCCCCGTTGAAGGGTATCCCAGCAAGCCTACACTCGGCTTCTACGAGCCCGTAAGTCTCACTAAGGGAGGAATGGTATACTTCGCTTATCTGCCCGTACATGGCTTCTCTGTTGTCCTCATGACCAGCTAGTACAGCCTTCCCTGCATTGACTAGTTCAGCGACCTCACTATTAAAGTACGGCAAATCTGTGACATCTCCAAAAAGTAAGATTTTCTCATATCCGTCTTTAAGGGCTCTTTTTATGGATTTGTGAACTTGCTTGTTTTTGTCAATACTGCCGATTACGCCAGCAACCTTATTTTCGGGATTTTTCCAATTTAGCTTATCTACAGGAGGGGGGATAATGGTGGATGGGTGATTTACGCTATGCCACTCTTTTTGTAAATTACTTACGAATACTATAGAATCGTACTGGCGCAGGGGAATCTGTTTGAGCGGAAATAAGTCTTTTTCGTGACAGTATAGAATATGCTTCTTTACCTTAATCATAGGGGGGATCTGAATGAAATGGCTGATAAGAATATCACTTGGACCTAGTTGAGCGTTAGCTATATCCTCTCCCTTACACTTATCCTTATGCCAATCATGAGGACCATAAAAGGTACAATCAATCCCATTAGCATTTAGTAAATTCGTTAGGGAAATGTGAGCCACAGTCCCGCCCCCAGGATTTGTCCAACTACTTACTATCTTTACCTTTGACATTAAGTTCCTTCATTGCTTGATAATAGAGATCTAATCTCTTTCTTACTACTTTATTCATATCAAAATTTTCTTCTGTTAGGGAGTGGAGATTTTCCCCCATTCTCTTGACTAGGTTAGGGTCCTTCCCACATTTAGTTAAGATTCGGACCCAATCACTCTGGCCTTTCTTTGGATCAACTAGAAACCCAGTCTCTCCATCAACGATCCACTCATCATAACACCCTACATTCGTAGCTACCAGAGGCACTTTGTACCGTCCACACTCAGCGACCTTAATCTCAGACTTAGAATCATTAAAAGGGTTGTCTTCCAAAGGAGCTAACGCTACATCCATGTTGGTAAAGAACTCTCCATACCTATCAGGCGTGAGGGCGTAATGAATTCTCCAATTATTCCCTCCTTTAAAGCCTCGCAAAATAATATCTTTATACTTCTTCCATACATCTACTTGCCAATCGCCTTTGTCAGTTTGCGGAGGTGGGTGTCCGTAGAAATCCCACACACAATTTTCTCTACCTATCCTTTGATTTACAAAGTGAGGAACACCAGCGAAGTACTTAAGATCTTGCTCATGGTGAATGCCTCCTGCCCAACCAAAGCGAGTGTATTTCTTCTTAGGCTTTGGGACCTGGGGCATATTCCAGCACGGTAAGTTATAATCAATAGCATTTTTTATTACTGCAAGCGCACCAGTACCCATGAAAGGTATTACCCTCTCAGCAAACTTTCTTTGAGTTACCGTAACTAGGTCGGAGTTATTGTAGATAAACTTAGTGATCTCCTCCAATCCCTTCTCTTTGTACACACTATAAAGCCTGTGG
>TARA_R110001583_G_scaffold165409_1_pt1 | contig 15064 bp, 11 predicted proteins | sample TARA_R110001583 | Tara Oceans TARA_R110001583 (sample SAMEA4398432) | marine metagenome | biome: Polar Biome; feature: [MES] marine water layer (ENVO:01000295) within the mesopelagic zone...; material: water (ENVO:00002006), including particulate matter (ENVO:01000060) such... | reverse complement strand
CTGAGTGCGGTACTGGCTGAGGTACTATGAGAAATCCAGGCTAAATGGCTTTCAGTCTTAAACAATAATTACTGAATTAGCAGGAGAGGGTTGATATGACGCTTTTCTCCACAGATAATCAGTCATGAAATCAAAATATTTGGAGAAATTAAGATGGCATCAGTACTCAATGATTATATCAAGAAAGAACAAATGTTAAAGAAGTTGCAGGAAGAATTACAAGCGCTTGAAGGCAATAGCGAGCTGAAGAAAGAGCTTGAGTTCAAAGAGAAACTGCAAGTGCTGATGACCGAGCATGGAAAATTGGCACGTGATGTATGCGAAATCTTGGATCCATCATATCGCAGTACATCTGTCAAAAGCGATAAAGGCGTAAGTACAGATGGTCGCAAAAAGCGTCTGTTGAAAGTCTATAAAAACCCACATACAGGCGAAGTGGTTGAAACACGCGGTGGCAATCATAAGGTGATTCAAGAGTGGAAAGCAGAATTTGGCAATGAAGAGGTTGTTAGTTGGATTGTGGAAGAGCGAGCGTAAGGCTAGATTGATATAGGGGAGTAGCCTCTAATAAGCTTGAGGGCTACTCCCTAAAATGCGTATGAAGAGATATCTAAAAAGGCTGGAAACGACCTAATAAGCCATCCTGCAAGATACTAGCGTGTTCATGCTTGTCACTTGGAACAGTTAAGTATCTATTCAAAATTAATTTTTTTCGTTAACATAACCTGACAGCACTTCATTTGTATAATTTTTCACTGGAGAGGTATCCAGCAAATTTAACTGGCGGACTGTGAACAAACGGTCTTGTTCTGGGTATTCATTATGCGTTGTAATAACTTGTCAAGAATATTGCCCCTTCTTCATGACATCAGTTGCCTTTACCGTAGAATACGGCATGCGCCTATTTAAGGCCTGATAAAGTGAGTTATCAAAATTTATCAAGGATAGATTAGGTGGAGCGGTGCAGAGCCAGGTTATTGCACAGTTTTGATGCCTTAGCGGGACATATTTTCTTGCCGAAAGACTGAATTGCTCGAGAGTATTTTCAAAATAGCCTCCCGAGCACACCAATTCTATAAAAGAGAAGGGTTAAATACTCAGTGTTTAGAGTGTCTCCTGCATGCTAAATGGATGGTTTTTTATCCAATGGTTAGCGATGTCGATTCTTCGAGTAACCCAAACATCACTATGTTTCATGACATGGTCTAAAAACATTTCAAGCCCTACTGCGCGCCCAGGATGGCCTATCATACGAGGATGTAGCCCAACTGACATCATTTTTGGCTGGCTAGAGCCTTCTCGATAAAGCATGTCAAAAGCATCACGCATGAACTCAAACCACTGTGTTGCTGTAGCAATTGTTTTGGCGAACTGCGCATCATTATTAGTAAGTGAGTAAGGAATTATTAAGTGTTGACTACCATTTATAAGCTTCCAGAAAGGTAGCTCATCCCCATAATAATCTGAATCGTACAAGAAGCCACCTTCGTCAGAGAGAAGATCTCTAGTGTTTACAGAAGGGGAGTATCTACAGTACCATCCGTAAGGTCGCTCTCCGACTGTTTTTTTGATGGATTCAATCGCTAATCTAATTCTTTCACGCTCTTCTTCTTTACTTAATTTATAATGTGGCTCCCACCTCAGGCCATGCGCACATATATCATAGTCTGAATTCCTTATTAATTTCGCTACGCTTTCATTTCTTTCTAGAGCTAACGCGCAAGAAAAAATAGTTAAAGGTAAGTTTCTTTCTTGGAAAATCCTTATTAAACGCCAGAAGCCAACTCTGCTGCCGTATTCAAAGAGGCTTTCTGCCGCAAGATCCCTACCCTCTATACCAGAGTCAACTCCATATGCTTCAGTAAACCAGGTTTCACTATACCCATCCCCATCTTCTATGGAAGGCTCAGAACCTTCTTCATAGTTTATTACAAAATTGATAGCTAACTTTGCCCTATTCGGCCACATAGGGTCTGGTGGTGTTTCACCATAGCCGACAAAATCTCTGACAGTAAGCATAAGTACTCCTTATTAAAGAATTATAACAATGATCAATAAAGGGTAACGGCGTGTCTAGAATTTTCTCCTTTCCCTAGCAACCTTTATTGGTTAAGCTTATAGTAAATATAAATTTTAATTCGGCTTTTGAAGCCTGTTAACTAGTTCGAAAATATGGTCTACAGCCAAAAAAAGAGTGAATAGACGCTGCTTAATATTGTGCTTTGTACTCAACGTCGTAACTTATTTCGTCAAATTTTACAAATCTATCTTATAACGAATGCCAGCTTTGCCCAGAGGTACGCTTAGTGCATCTTGAGTATGCTTTTACGTAAAAGTCTCTATGTTCGGCTTTGGCCGAGCCGGGGCAGGGCGTGAACAAGGTAGAAATAAGCCTATCCCCGGCTGGCCTAGGTAATGTTCGTTGCGCCAAAGCACACGCCCACGATTTATGGTGATCGCTGGCCAAGCTTGAACCTCAAAGCCTTCATAGGGGGTATAGTCGACATTATGATGAAGGTCGTTGTTGTCAATCGTGCGGCTATGCTCTGTATCCCAGATGACCAAATCAGCATCTGCTCCAATAGCGATTGAACCCTTGCGAGGATAGAGTCCATACATTTTGGCAACATTCGTAGAAGTCAGCGCTACGAACTGGTGGATATCGATGCGGCCAGTCATAACTCCGTGAGAGAATAATAGCGCCAAACGCGTTTCAACCCCGGGAATACCATTAGCAACTTTATCAAAGCTTGGTTTCTCGCCCATTGCGTGTTTACCGTCGGGGCCTGAAAATCGGAATGGGGCATGATCTGATGAAAAGACATCAAAGGTGCCCGCTTCCAAAGCGTCCCATACAAATTGCTGGTTAGCCTTGTCACGTGGAGGGGGACTGCAAATACATTTGACACCGTCAAAATCATCGTCACCCCCTAAGTCTTCAGAAGTTAAGAACAAATACTGAGGGCAGGTTTCTCCATAAATGCGAAGCCCTCTGTTTTGAGCCCAGTGAATCTGTTCGATCGCTTCTTTACCTGATACATGAACTATTAAAATCGGAACATCAACTAACTCAGCAAAGGCGATTGCGCGATGTGTTGCTTCCCGCTCAACCAGCATTGGGCGAGACTCAGCATGATAGCGTGGCGCTGTGTGGCCCTCCTTTAGTAGGCGCTCGGTAAGCAAAGCAATGCAGTCAGCGTTCTCAGCATGCATCATAACCATGGCCCCCTCATTCCGCGCGACTGTTAACGTATCGAGTATTTCACGGTCATTTAGCTTAAGGTCATCATAGGTCATGTATATTTTAAATGAGGTATATCCTTCAGATATTAATTCAGGTAATTCGCGCTCAAGTACATCACGTGTTGGGTCGGTGACAATCAAGTGGAAAGCGTAATCAATGGAAGCTTTTCCTGTAGCACGATTATGATAATCAGTTACTGCTTCACGCAAGCTCTGGCCTTTCTTTTGCAATGCAAAAGGAATTACTGTAGTGGTGCCACCACAAGCAGCTGAGCGAGTGCCACTCAAAAAATCATCTGCCATTTTGGTACCGTCGTTGGTGGGTTGATCAAAATGGCAGTGCCCATCTATTCCTCCCGGAAGTACCCACCTACCTAAAGCATCTATCTCTTCCTTCCCAGGGCCAATTCTCATGCCTAAGGCGGTAATAATACCGTCCTTAATTCCAATGTCGGCTTTGAATGTATCCGATGCTGTGGCGCATTGGGCATTGCGAATAACAGTATCAAAGGAAAATTCCATGAAAATAATATCCTTAATATTGATTTAGATTGTATATTGCCATTGACAGTTTTATACCAAAACCTGCGGGCTGCTTTTCATACAGGCCTTAAAAGAAAATTGATAATTCCTTTCAGTAACTGGTTAGTTCATGCATAGCGCTACGCTTTCCTGGTAAACAATCTCTTAGAATACTGCATTTTTCATGCCAAGTTGGCTCTGAGAAATTATTCCTGATGGAGGGGATTAACCGAAAATACGATTCCAGTCGATATTATTGTTTGGAACTGCATCAAGTTGTAATTCACCTTCTATGTGATGTAAATGGTGCAGCATAAGTTCAATCGCAGCCGATTCGTCCCGCCGTGCTATAGCCGCAACTATCTGATCATGCTCATCTTCAGGACAAGCCGGAGTATGGGGAGCGTCATAAAGAGAAATGGTTAGGCAGGTAAGGGGGCAAAGTTCACCCATCATCTTTTCAATGTAACGATTGCCGGCCATGCTGGCCAATAGCATATGAAAATCACCTGATAGACGAATTATGGCTTGGCGATTACGCTGCTTGCGGGCATCTTTCTCTTTAGCAATTTGTTGATGTAATCGTTTTAAATCCTGTCTCTCTGCTCGGGCTATGACATTGCTTACAATCACAGGTTCGAGTAGCCGGCGTGTCGCAAAAATCTCTAATGTTTGAGAAACCGAAGGACTAGCAATAAAGGCGCCACGGTTGGGGAACTGCTCAACAAGGCCTGTCTTAGCCAGCATCATTAATACTTGGCGAACCTTGGTGCGACTGACACCGAAAGCCTCAGCCATGCGCACCTCTCCCAGTTTACTGCCTGGCGATAGGCGGTGCTCCATAATTGCGTTAATGATTCGCTCATAGATATGTTCGATATCAGTTTTGCTGGCTTCGCTTTGTTCCATTATTTGTCTCAAAAATTGTGCACAAAAAAATTTACCTTATTTTAATAGTCTTTGTCGATTTCTGCGAAGGAAAAATAATTATTGGTGATTATGAGCTAAAAAGGTGCGAAAAAATGCTTCTATGCACCATTTTAGTGAGCTTGCTGCGGCAATTAGTTGTGGAAAGCGCCAGTTAATAGCACCTAAGTTAGGTGACACAGTCATTTTTTAAAATTGGCATGAAGTATGCTTACTCATAATGTTGCTAACAATATTGTGTGCAATCCTGTGCTCAGGTTGTCCTGAGTTGGCTATTTATACTGTCTGGAGTATATATGAAGATTAATCGCTGTCTCAGTTATACGAAGAAGGTAAATAAGCGTCGGTTTTGTATAGGGCTATGTGTATCTGTCTTGGCTGTAACGTTGAGCGGATCACTATATGCACAAAGCCGAGAGGAGACGTTGGTAGTAGCAGGGCCACGTACTCCGGAGTCGCTTGACCAAGAATATCCGCCCACCGAAGCTGGTCACGAAGCACGTCGAAATATATTCGAAAGGCTTCTTGAGTATCGAATGGTGGAAGGAGATAACGGTGCTCAGGTAGAAGATTTTAACCAAGTCGATGGGGCTTTGGCTGAAAGTTGGGAAGTTTCACAAGACAACACATCTATTACGTTTAATCTGCGTCGCGGCGTCAAGAGCTATGCTGGTAATGAAATGACAGCTGACGATGTTATGTGGACGTTTGAAAGAGGTTGGAATCTTCAAGCTACCTTCTATTGGTATATGACACAGGTGCTAAAGATAGAAGACTTTAGCGCTTTCGAAAAAATTGATGATTATACTGTTAAAGTTACGATCCCAAACCCGTCTCCTTTGCTTGAGATAATATGGGTCAATAATGATCTTGGTATCATTGATTCAGCCGAGGCAATGAAGCACACAACTGAGGATGATCCTTGGGCTTCACGTTGGCTGGCCAACAACTCGGCATCTTTCGCGCCTTACCATGTTACGAAGTATTCTCCAGGTCAGCAGATTATCTATGATGCTAACATGGAATATTATAAGGGTACGCCAAATCTGAAGCGTGTTATTTTCCGTGAAGTCCCAACTGCATCTAATCGGGTTTCAGCACTGCAAGCTGGATCTGTAGATGTCGCAGAATGGCTGATGCCCAGGCAAATAGCTATGCTAGAAAACAACCCTGATGTTGATGTTCACAGTGTGTTTGGTAACTATATTCATCGTATTGAGATGAATAATGAAAATGAACCATTTGATAACATTAAGGTGCGTAAGGCTTTGAATTATCTAGTTCCCCGGGAAGATATTATAAAGTCTGTTTATTTCGATACAGCACGGGCAACCAAGAGTCCTGTTTCAGAAATATACCCAGCTTATACAGATGAATATTTTGAATATACAGAAAATGTCGAAAAAGCAAAAAATTTATTAAGTGAGGCAGGCTACCCTGATGGATTTAAAACTCAGCTTGCTTACAGAACTGGTGATCAAGTCGAGGAGGAGTTAGCAGTCATTTTACAAACTTCATTTGCACGTGCTGGTGTTGAAGTCGAACTGCAAAAGCTTCCAGCCTCTACCTTCGTTGAGAGATACACATCTGGCGAGCTTCCGATGTATTTCTTCCGTGATATGGCAATTGTTCCTGATGGGGCCTACGCTGCCAATCTTTGGTTGAATAGTGATTCTCTAATCAATTATTCACGCTATAAAAATGATGAAGTAGATAGCTTGATCAATGAGTCTCTAACCTCAGTTGATGAAGAAACTCGGGTTGATGCCATGAAACGAGTACAGGAAATTGTAGTTCAAGAGGCGCCTTGGGTCTTTCTTATGAATCCAGGCTACCAACTAGCTACACGTACAAATATTGAGGGCTATTCATGGTACACACCTAATAGCAATAGCTGGTTCGATTTCTCGAAAGAGTAAACTTGATGGGCCTAGCTCACTCTAGGCCCTAATAAAATGAGACGTAAAAATGCCAATACTAAATCACTGGAATAAAATACCGCGTCCATTACGAATTATAGTCAGTCGTTTGGCTATAATTGTCCCACAAATGTTAGGGGTGATGTTGGTAACGTTTGTACTTATTCGCCTTTTACCAGGCGATCCAGCACTTTTAATGCTGGGGAACATGGCTTCTGAAGATGCTATCGCGTCAGTGCGGGAAAGGTTCGGTCTTAATCTTCCTGTATGGGAGCAATTTGTTATTTATGTAAAAAACGTGCTTCAGGGTGACTTGGGAATTTCCTATTTTACATCTAACCCAGTTTTAGTGGATCTTCTTGAGCGAGCGCCCGCGACCCTTGAGCTTATTACTTATTCTATGCTGCTTACCTGCTTAATAGGTATCACGTTTGCAATAATTTCTGTTGTGAACGCAGGTGGGCCTTTGGATTACGTGACACGAATATATGGTCTTGCGGCTGGAGCGATCCCGGATTTTTGGATAGGTCTCCTGTTGATTTATTTTTTATTTAATCTGGCTGGGATCGCCCCGCCTCCATTTGGAAGGGTTGATGCTTTTATAATCACTCCTACCCAAGTGACAGGTTTCTATACAATAGATAGTCTGCTCGAAGGTAACTGGGAGGCTTTTAAATCCTCTGTAGGGAGGCTAGCGCTGCCTGTTTTGACTCTCAGCATAGTTAATGCTGGAGCGATGATGAAAATGACAAGGTCGGTATTTTCAGGAGTATATAAAAGTGAATTTATTCATCACCAGGTGGCAAGCGGTTTGCCAAGGCGTGTAATAATTAAAAGCGCTTTACGCAATAGCATGCCTCCAATTGTGACCTTGGTGGGCTTCTTATTTGGCTTCCTTCTAGGTGCAGCTGTGCTTGTTGAAACAATATTTTCATGGGGCGGCCTAGGACAATATGCAGTACAAGCAGTGGTGAATAGCGATTATTCAGCTCTTCAAGGTTTCATTCTCTTTGCTGCCGCTTTTATTCTTGTTGTTTATCTTATTGTTGACATTATTTATGGGCTTGCTGACCCGAGGATTGAAGTGTGATGGTTAATTTTATGCGTGAGGTATTGCGCCGTCCAAGCGCCGTATTCGGAGTATCGCTTCTTATTTTACAAATTGTGGCAATTATTTTTGCACCATATTTGGCTCCTTATTCTCCTGTTGAAGCTGACGCACTTCGATCGCTTTTACCTCCTTCTGGTGAACATTGGTTTGGCACGGATGTCTCCGGGATGGACGTTTATTCACGTGTCATATATGCGACTAGAATCAATCTTCTTATAAGCATATCTGCTGTTGCCGTGGCTTTTATTATAGGTGTTCCGATTGGAATCGTCACAGGTTTTTATCGTGGCTATCTAAGTTCACTTGTGATGCGTATTTTTGACTTCATTCAATCATTTCCTGTGTTCGTACTTGGCATGGCGTTAGTCTCAGTTATGGGTCAAGAAATATGGAATGTGGCAATAGTCTTGGCTGTACTATTTATGCCAATATTTGCACGCCTTATTCGCGCTGAGACTCTCTCACTTCGTGATAGGCCATTTGTTGCCGCAGCACGATGCAGTGGAGCAACTGATATTTCTCTGATGTTCAGGCATGTCTTACCAAATGCTTTGTCACCAGCTATCGTGCAAGTTTCTATAAGTATTGGTATGGCTATTTTGCTTACTGCGGGCTTGTCCTTTATTGGGGCAGGCGTTCGTATGCCCGTAGCTGAGTGGGGGCTTATGGTTTCAAGTGGGGCTGAGCAAATGATATTGGGTGTCTGGTGGGTGGCTCTATTCCCAGGTCTTGCCATTGTAATTTCAGTAATGAGCTTTGCTCTATTAGGTGATGCAATAAAAGAATTATCAGATCCAACCATGAGGGCGCGGCGATGAACACTTATTCCTCAGAACTTCTTCTTGATGTGAACAATATAGTAGTTACTTTTGAAGGGGCGGATAAACCAGCCATACAGGATGTAAGCTTTCAACTTCATCGTGATGAAGTGCTGGGCATTGTGGGTGAGACAGGCGCAGGAAAGTCTGTTCTAGCTCGCTCGCTGTTAAACCTTTTACCAGAAGGCGGTCAAGTCAAAGGAGGGGACATACAGTTTCGTGGGCGCTCCATTACTACCATGACGAAGGAAGAACAACGTCGAATGCGCGGTGGAGACATTGCACTTATTGGTACTAATGCTAAGTCGCTTCTCGATCCAGTTCAGACCATTGGCTCCCAAATTAGCCGAGTTTTACGAGCACACCGTGATGTATCAAGAAGGGATGCTTGGGATCAAGCTGTCGAGCTTCTCAGCAATGTAGGTATAGTGGATCCAGAGAAACGTGCTAAGGCCTACCCGCATCAGCTCTCTGGTGGTATGGCGCAGCGTGTCGTTATTGCAATGGCCATGATTACAGATCCCGATGTAATTCTTGCTGATGATGCCACGCTCGGTCTGGATGCGACAGTTCAGCTACAGGTTCTCGATTTATTGATAGGCCGCTGCCGGTCGTCAGGAAAAGCTGCAATATTAATAACTCATGATCTTGGCATTGTGGCTCATTACTGTGACCGCATTGCTATCATGCGTGATGGAAGTATTGTTGAGATTAAGCCTGTATCGGATTTTTTGGTAGGTCCAGAGGCTCCTTACAGTGTAGGTCTACTTGAGGCGGCACGATCGCGTCCAGTGCCCATAGTTGATAAGAAAAAAAGCGGTTCCAAATCTAGCGCTGTTAATCTAACAAAGGAAGCACCTCTTCTCCAAGTTAAAAACCTTTTTAAACTATTTCCCATTAGTGGTACTGACCAAGTGGTACGTGCAATAGATGATTTTTCGTTCGAAATAAGACGAGGAGAAACTATGGCACTTGTAGGTGAAAGTGGTTCAGGAAAGACAACAGTGGGCCAATGCTTAGTGCGGCTTCTGTCCTTAACTAGTGGTAGCATCTTATTTGATGGTCAAGATATTACGGCCATGAAAGAAGGGCAATTCCGTGATTTTCGAAGACGCATACAAATGGTTTTTCAAGAGCCTTATGTTGCATTGAACCCTCGCTGGTGTGTGGCCGACTTGATAGCTGAACCGCTCCAGTTGATGCCTGCTATGACGCGTGCTGAAAAGCTGAAGAAAGTTCATGAATTGTTGGGGTTGGTTCAGTTACCTACGAGCCTCGCAGGAGCATACCCACACGAACTTACCGCTGGTGAGCAAAAACGTATAGGAATTGCCCGAGCGCTCGCAACTAACCCTGATTTTGTTATTTTCGATGAGCCAACTACGGCACTTGATATAAGGGTCCGCTCCCAAATCATCGATCTTGTTCGTGATCTACAAGAACGAATGGGGCTATCGGCTTTGTTTATTACGCACGACTTAAATTCAGTGCGGTCTCTTTCCCACTATGTGTCAGTAATGCAGCATGGCAAATTAGTGGAGCGCGGAGAAACGGAAAATATTTTTGAATACCCTAAACAAGACTATACAAAGATGCTGCTTGATGCGGAATTGCCAATAGAACAAAAGGAATTTTTTGTACCCAAACCTCAGCATGTCGGAGACTTGACGTGACTAATCTTCCTGTTTTGGTAACTGGAGCCGCTGGCCTTCTTGGAAATGCGGTTCGTACGCAGCTTGAAGAACAGAATATACCGGTAATCCCTATTGATCGCGTATCAAAAACAGAGACGGGGAGCGAAGTAATCCGTTGCGATGTCACGGATATTCACCGTCTACATGCAGTCATTATGCATGAAAAGCTTGGAGGGATTGTGCATTGCGGAGCCTATTCGGGACCAATGCTTGAGAGAGATAATCCGAATGCAATTGTAAGGGTTAATATTGATGGGACAGCGAATATTCTAGAGCTTGCTCGCCTAAAACAAGTCCCTCGCTTTGTATTTTGCTCATCTACGTCTGCTTACGGGCCAACACCGAACACAATGCTCACAGAAGATACACCGATGGTCTCTGCTACCGTCTATGGTGCAAGTAAGGTTGCTGGGGAACATTTAGTTCAGGCTTATAATCGCCAGTATGGTATAGAAGGTGTAAGTTTGCGTATTTCTTGGGTATATGGTCCACGGCGCACCACTGACTGCATGATTCGAACCATGATCGAGGATAGTATTCAGGGGAAGCCAACCCACTTTCCCTTCGGAGCGGATTTCTATAGGCAATATATTTACGTTGATGATGCAGCTGCTGCTTTAGTCGCTGCACTGTATTCGCCGTCGCTGACGCAGGATGCTTATAACGTGACTGGTGGTACATACAAAACTCTCTTTGAAGTAGGAAGGATTGTTAAAAGAATATTTCCAGATTCTAATATCAATTTTGAACCTGGTCCTGACCCAGTGGATGACATTCAAGGGCGTTTCGATATTTCTGCTGCCAAGCGCGACTTTAACTATATGCCGAGCTATGACTTAGAGAGTGGTATTCGTAGCTATGCCACTTGGATTAAAAATAATTGCTATAACTAATAAATGATTAAGGATATCACATGACTAGTTTTTCACTTAAAGGGCGTACTGCGGTTGTTACAGGTGGTAGTAGGGGAATTGGCGGTGCGATTGTTGAGTTATTTGCAGCGCACGGCGCTAAGGTGATTTTTTGCCATTATAGGGACGAGGTTAATGCAGCTGCTTTATTAGATAGATTAAAGTCAAGTAATCTAGATGCTTTTTCTATCGAGTGTGATGTTTCCGATGAAGTCTCAGTCTCTAATATGGCGGCTCGCGTGCATGAAATATTTTCACATGTTGATATCCTTGTAAATTGCGCAGGTATTGGAGGAGAAAAAGCATTTACTGAACTGACTGTATCTGACTGGGATCGAATGATTGCAGTTCACCTTAGAGGCACGTTTCTGGTCACACATGAATTTTTCCCAGCCATGGTTAGGCGCAGCTATGGCCGTGTGATAAACATATCTTCGCAGCTTGCTTACAAGGGAGCGCCTGGATCCGTGCATTATTGTGCTGCCAAAGCAGGTATCGTCGGCTTTACCCGGGCCCTCTCCTATGAAGGGGCGCCTCATGGCATCACTGTAAATACTATTGCGCCAGGTCCTGTCGAAACTGATCTTCTTGCAGGGTTCTCACAAGAATGGCGTGATATGAAGCAGGCCCAGTTGCCTATAGCGCGCTTTGGCAATGTTGATGAGATAGCTCCGACTGCTCTGTTATTAGCTTCGGATGCAGGTTCATTCTATATTGGACAAACGCTTTCACCCAATGGTGGTGACGTAATGTTATGAATTTACATGTAATGAACTATAGCAAGTGTAGAACTAACCCCATGCTTTAATGTGTGGAGTACTTTTGGCGTATCCTGCCGGTCGGCTAGATCCAAGCTACCATTCAGCGTTGGCGGATACGCCGTTACAGCCACGATTGCTGAACTTCCCCTAGTTTAGTACCTTTGGCTCAATGAGTTTCTACAAATTATGTCGCCATTGGACATATTTAACGGGCGGTAAGTAGTTGAATGCGCTGTGCGGCCGAATATAATTGTAAAGGTCTCGCCACATATATATTTCTGCTCTTGCCTTATTCAATGACCTAAACCAGTCACGGTTGAGATATTCGATTCGGAACTTTCTAGGTAAGCTCTCCACAAACGCATTCTGAGTAGGCTTGTCCGGCTGAATCCCAGTGCCTTTACTCCAGAAGAATATCGTAAACTCAATACTGTTGTCGTAAATAATCTTGTGAGTCTTATATCTTGCTACGCATAGCGGTACTTGGGATCTGGCCACCTGACATTCACAATGTATCCCGTACTCGTAAATTGACGAGGTTGCAGCCCCGAAATTTACGATCGATGGTAAAATTGAAGAGTTTTAGGTTAAATTTTATTGCCGGTAGGGTTTCGCCGGACACTAGTGCCTCAAATGTCTTAGATATGCAGCGACGAATTCTGCCTATTTATGTTAAGATTAATTAAAGATAAAGACTTGACCCAAAACGGTTATTTTGGGGGCGTAACATCACCATCCCCAATTTATTACATTACAAATAAGGAATGTAGAAATGGAGTATCTTCCCCAATGGGAAAGCAAATTTGATAAGGCGCTTAGCGATATGGAGGGTATAAAACGTTTACCATGGATCGGTCCTTCTTATACTGATAGCCCCTGCAAGACATTAATTCTTGGAGAAAGCGTTTACAATTGGAGACCGAAAGACCCAACCTACATTGAAACAATTTCAAACCCAATGAATCTTCGTCAACTGCATGTAGATCACGCAATAAATCTTAAAAAGAACTCAAGATTTGTTCGTAATATTGAGCGTGCAGTATACAAAAAGAAAAGTCCAAGTAGTGATGAAAAAATACAGTTTTGGAATTCAGTTGCGTACCACAATTTAGTAGGGCGTATTATGAAAACCAGTAAGCACCGTCCAAGTTATAATGATTACCTATATGGTTGGTCTGTCTTTGAAGGTGTATGTAATATTCTGTCACCAGAGCAAATTATTGTATATGGATTAGAGAGAAAGAAAATCCAGGCTTTTCGAGAACACTTTGAATTAGGAAAATTTGAAATAGATATTGAGCGAGGCGATGCAATCGGCCGGTCTCTTCCGGTGACAGCTATCGTAAAAAGCCCTACTAAAGAGATAAAGGTTATTTTTATCCGTCATCCAAGTGCTTTTTTCAGTTGGCGGAAATGGGGCACTTTCATCAATAATCAATTTGAAATGCCATGGGTTAGTGCATGATATAATGCTGAGCTTGGCAGCCAAAACTCCTCTACATCTGGCAGCTTAGTAGCATTTAACAATAATGTTTTAAATATGAAGTTGTGAAAGTTAAATGACAAGATGAAGCGACCGCGGTTTTATAATAAAATCAGTCAGTACTACTAGATTGTGCTCGATTGCTCCTCAATTTGTACTTTTTTATTGGTAGCCTGGACGCAAATAGACAACAATTTTTTAATTGTGAACAGCTGTGTAACTATAGTGTTTCTTCTTTTCATATAACAGCTTATCCTGAGGCAGCCACGTAAGTTGGCTACCTCAGGTTTTGATTAAATCCCAAACTGCTGGTAATTAAAGGATTTAGCTGCGACGTGAGCGGCAAGGGCTTCTTCTCCTTGTTGCTCAATTGCTGCCTCCTAATTTACAACGCGGGTTTTACCCGAAGGAGAAAAGGCCCCTTGCACAGAGATACCAAGGTAGGCATGGCAGAGATCATTTATTAAATCAATGAACTCATGGACTTGGTAGGTCGGGTAGATATTTCGTTCTTCCACTGTACTGCGGGGCCAGCGTTTTTTGGACAACTGCAATATACAGTCCAAAAACTTACCGGACGTTGTGATATTCGGCAGAAAAAAAACGTAAGGTAAAATTTCACCATCAAATACAAGAGCATGAGTCTCGGGAAAGTAGCTCCAGTCTCCCACACTGTGAGATGCGACCAGCCCGGTATGCTCCGAATAGGTAATTTTACGGTCAAAATGCTCACTGCGAGCTTTATTAGCCCGGATTTCTCATAGCACCTCAGCCAGTATCGCATCCAAGACGTAATGCCACTAAAATCTATTGGCACGGCTTAAATGGCCTACTTTTTAACCACTTTCCGCCGTTCAGACACACTTCCCCCTTTCCCCCATTGCGTCGGGCCGGGGGCGCCCGAGCATTCAGCCCGGAGCCAACCGCCTGACGAGATCGGATAGTTCCGCTTTATAGGGGTAGCTGTCACTCATCAGCACCCGGATTCGCCGGGTGTTGCGGATAATGATGGCCCCCACCTTGATCAGCTTGAGCCGCAGATTACTCGGGCTCATACGCGCGAAGGGCGTCTTTTTCAGGTGTGTTCGTAATCGCTCGAACAGCGTATAGGCAAAGCCCGATAACATCAGACGCCACTGATTGGCCCACCAGTGCGTGCTGGAGGTACGATCAGCAAACAGGCTCAGCTGTTGATCTTTAATCCGGTTCTCCATGTCGCCCCGAGCGCAGTACTGCTCGTAGTAGAGCTTGAAGCCGTCGTCATAACGGGAACTAATGATAAACCGAGGATTAGAGCCCAGTTCGCCTTCTTCTAGACGGGCCACCACCCAGCGTGGATACTTCCAAGAGTGTGCTTGATATTGGAAGCGGAACGTCTCTGCCACTTTCCCTCCCACCTGCCATTGGGTCTTGCGCACCAGCATCATGGGCACGTCCACTTCCTTGAGCAGCCGACTGTTCTTGCCGATACCCACGATATAGTCAACGTGATGCCGATCGCACCAGTTGAGCATCCGGGGGCGACAAAAGTGACTATCACCTCGTAACACAATGCGCGTATCGGGCCAGTACTGGCGGATAAAGCGCACCAGTAAGGCGAGGATGGCCCAGCTGTGATGGCTGTCGCTGTGGTCACTGGTGCGCAGATAGCTCACCAGTAAGTGGCGCCCACAGA
>TARA_R110001583_G_scaffold74100_3_pt1 | contig 15085 bp, 12 predicted proteins | sample TARA_R110001583 | Tara Oceans TARA_R110001583 (sample SAMEA4398432) | marine metagenome | biome: Polar Biome; feature: [MES] marine water layer (ENVO:01000295) within the mesopelagic zone...; material: water (ENVO:00002006), including particulate matter (ENVO:01000060) such as...... | reverse complement strand
TTCCGCAACATCAGACCACTTCCGCAACTCGTCTTGGATAAATTGATGAAAATCATCACCAACCGCCTTGCCGGCTTCAGCACCAAACTTTGGCAGGAATGCCTTAAATTCATCACCGGACATCATATTATCCAGAGCGGCCTGAAGCTTGACCATGCCGGCATCCGGGAACGACTTGTGCGCAATCAGACCAAACCAGGCAGACGTTTCGTAAGTTTCAAGCCCATAGCCTTTACCCGCTTGCTGCATCGTTAACACGCCCGGTAAAAACTCCGATGCTTGCGCAGTTGTAACCGCAAGTGCCTTAAGCTTTCCCGACTGAATGTGGGGATAAACCGTAGGCATGTTTTCAAACGCCACATCCACATCACCGGAAAGCAGAGCAGGAAGAGCTTCACCTGAACCACGGAAAGGCACGTGCACCAGGTTCGTCTTGGTCATATTTTTGAACAGTTCACCGGACATGTGTACTGAACTACCGATACCAGGCGAACTGAACGTCAACTGCTGGTTAAGGCCGGCTTCTACAAACTCAGCCACGGTGTTGTAAGGGCTATCACTAGGCACCACCATAACGTTAGGAATATTAATAATATTGCGTACAAACACAAAGTCTTCTAACGGGTCGTAACGAAGGTTTGGATAGAGCGATGCACCGATGGTGTGGCCAGGAGATGCCATCAGCAACATATGATCTGACCCGCGGCCGCCACGCGCCAGCTGACCGGTTGCTACGGTAGAACCCGCACCGGGACGGTTCTCAACAATAACGGTACCCAACTCTTTTTGCAGCATATCAGCCACCTTACGCGACAGCAGATCTGTCGTACCACCTGCCGAATAAGGAACTACAAGACGTATGTTGTCCTCAGGCCACTCATCAGCTTGCGCTGGCCCTAGAAAAGACAGCGAAATAGCGGCAAGGGCACATACAAAGCTACCCTTCATACGATCTCTCGTTAGCTTCATCATTTTAGATGTTTCCTATTATTTTAATTATGGTTCGCTTGTTGAACTTATGTTCGCATGCGTAATTTTACATATTTGATCTGAATGTACAAGATTTTTCCCATTACAAAGCCATTCTGGTAAAAGAATAATAATTATTGGAAAGACACCATCGACATATGCGGCACTTTCTGGCCATAGGGACAGTGCTCAGCTAGGGGGCTGTCGGAATAGAACTATTTCAAAGAGGGAGCGAGGTGAACTTCAAGAGTAGGGGAAAGGTACGAGCCTCTTTACAGAGGCATTACAGGGGGTGAAACGAAATCTGACGTTAAGGCAACACGTCCGTAATTTTCCGCGCGATCTGCTGCATAATCGGCACATACTCCCGGATTATCCCTTCCATAGACACCGTACTGACGTGGCTACTGGAGTTAATTGTGCCCTTGCGATCCAATATAGGCACAGCCAGCGCTCTCATGCAAAGCTCAAGCTCCTGATCAACAATGGTGTACCCCTCTGCGCGTATCTTGCATGAAAGACGTAATGGTCTCGGTGTAATCCAGCGACGCCAGATAATAATATCCAAGCTCCAAAACCTTAGCGGTCAAACGAAAGTTCTTATTATCCTGAGGACATAGCCCAACTTCTGCAGCGTCAGCAAAAAAACGGCGAGCAAATGCCCGGGACAGATTGTTTTTTTCTGCAAGCGCTGACAGTGTCATCAACGGTGCATGAGTGTCGAAGGATCTTATAACTTCAAGCCCACGCGCAAACGTCGACAAAGCTTCTTGTCTGAACTCGCTGTATCCATATTCTGGTGACTCACCCTGATTTATCCTTTTTGTATAAGCATCTACAGCCGTTCGATGAACGGCTGCTTGCGATGAAAAGCGGATAATGACAGTGAAAAATTGGCTACGCAAGCTATCTTTACTCGCCATATAGCAAGGAGTGTAACCAGCCATAGGCCCTGTTTTTACTGGCTTAGCCATCAGCGTTACAGGCCATCCAGTCGTCAAGAGTTTGTTTGCTTTCAACCAGTTTTGTCAACAACGGCGCCGGTATCCAATGCGCCTCGCCACTGCAGTTATAAAGACCTGTCAGGCACTCATGCACCGCGCCCAGGCCAAGACGACTCGCATAGAACATCGGCCCGCCTCGATACGCCGGAAAGCCATAACCATGCACGTACACTGCATCGATATCACTCGGTCGCTGGGCAATGCCGTCCTCCAGTATCCGAAAACCTTCATTGATCAACGCCATTAGATGTCTATCCAGGATTTCCTGATCACTCAACACGCGGCGACTTACTCCGTGCGCTTCAGCCTGTTCCTTGATCACCTCAAGGACGTCTGGATCAGCAGAGCGGGCGCGGGTTTTTGGATCATAGCGGTAATACCCGGCACCTGTTTTCTGTCCTAAGCGGCCCATTTCAACCAGAGTGTCTGCAATCACATAGCTGCGAGGGTCGCCCTTTTGTTCAGTGGTCAATGCCTGCCGCGCTTTATAACCGATATCCAGACCGGACAAATCACCAACCGCCAGCGGCCCCATAGCCATCCCGAAACGAGTTAGTGCGCCATCAATTTGCTCGGGGTCAGCGCCCTCCATCATGCAAAGCTGAGCTTCACGAACGTAATGTCGCAGCATGCGGTTGCCGATAAAACCAAAACACACGCCCGCCAGGACCGAGACTTTACCCATTCGCTTGCCCAAGGACATGGTTGTAGCTATAACGTCGTCGGCTGTCTTTTCCGTGCGAACAACTTCAAGCAATCGCATGACATTAGCAGGACTAAAAAAATGCAGCCCAACCACATCCTGAGGGCGCGAAGTCGAGGCGGCAATTTCATTGACATCCAAATAAGACGTATTAGTCGCCAGAATCGCTCCCGCTTTACAGACCTCGTCAAGCCGGCCAAACACCTGTTTCTTGACATCCATGCTTTCAAAAACAGCTTCAATCACCAGGTCAACATGTGCCAATGCTGCGTAATCCGTAGTGCCTGAAATCAGAGCCTCACACTTTGCAGCGTCCGTCTGAGACAGTTTCCCCTTGCTGATGGTGGTTGCATAGTTCCGGCTAATTAATGTCAAGCCTGCATCCAGTCCGTCTTGGTTGAGTTCTAGCAAAGTCACGGCAATTCCAGCATTGGCAAAGGACATCGCAATCCCGCCGCCCATGGTGCCGGCGCCAATAACAGCCACAGAGTCTATGCGTCTGTGCTTGATTTTTTTATCCAATCCTAATACCTTTGATGCCTCGCGCTCGGCAAAAAAGATGTGGCGCAAAGCAACTGACTGCTCTGACTGCGTGCGCTCAATAAAACGAGATCGCTCGAAAGCCAATCCTTCATCAAACGGCAGCATGACTGCCGCCTCAACACAGTCGACAATTTTCTGCGGCGATTCCTGACCACGCTTACGCTGGCTCAGCCAGCTACGATAGGCTTCAAAAGCTTTACCATCAAAGCTCTCTGGGACAATGGACATATCCCGAATACGCCGTGGTTCAACACCCTCAGCTAACAGTTCGCGAGCATACGCCAGAGCTTCGTCTATAGAACCATCAATGACACGATCAATCAGACCTAACGTTAACGCTTCAGCGGCCGCAATTTTCTTCCCACTGGTCATCATGTCCAAAGCTGCCCGTACGCCAATCAGCCGAGGCACTCGCTGAGTCCCGCCCGCACCGGGCAAAAGTCCGAGAGTCACTTCGGGAAGCCCGACAAACGCTGATTTAAGCGCACACCGGTAATGACAGCTCAGTGTTAGTTCGAACCCGCCGCCCAGGGCTGTACCCTGTATTGCGGCGATAACAGGCTTAGCAGAAGACTCAATGGCTGCGTTCACTTGGGGCAATGAAGGTTCAACGATGGGCTTGCCGAATTCGCTGATGTCCGAACCGGCAATAAAGGTGCGGCCCTCGCACATGATAACAATGGCTTTAGAATCGTCTTCCTGAGCGATGGTGATGGCGTCAAGAACGCCCTTGCGAACCCCGTGAGATAAAGCATTCACGGGCGGATTGTTAATCGTAACAACTCCTAATTTGTCGACTCGATGATAAGAAACCAACATAAATGCAGCTCTCCTGTGCGATTTAATTAAAAAATTCATGCGTGCTATAGCGCGCCGCTGGCGCGAAGTGCTGCAATATCCTCCGCCGATTTACTAAGCAGCCGTTGCAGAACGGAATCGGTATCTTCTCCCAGCATCGGCGGCGCTTTGCGATAGCTTTGCTTGGTTTTAGAGAATTTGATGGGATTGGCAATGCCCGGCACTTTACCTAGCTGGGGGTGTTCCAGCTCGATCTTCATATTGCGAGCCTTCACCTGTGGGTCTTCAAAGACTTCTGCAATGTTTTGGATAGGGCCACAAGGAACGTGAACACTAACCAGGTCATCGATCCATTCACGGCTGGTTCTGCTGCGCATAGATTCACAGATCTTGCCAACCAGCTCTTGTCGGTGCAGTATCCGCTGGGGATTGGTTGCAAAGCGCGAGTCTTCCGCTAACTCAGGACACCCTAGCGCTTTACACAGCCGCTGAAACTGGCCGTCGTTACCCACCGCAATAATGACTTCTCCATCGCGAGTAGGGAACGGCTGATAAGGTGCAAGATTCGGGTGATACTCTCCGGTGCGTCCAGGTACATTTCCACTGCAAAAATAATTCAGCGCCTGATTCGCCAACCAGCTCACTTGAACATCCAGCAATGCCATATCGATATGCTGACCTTCACCGGTCTTTGATCGGTGGTGGATAGCCGACAAAATAGCAATTACGGCATTCATACCGGTTGTCAGGTCCGCCACTGCCATGCCAACCCTTTGTGGCCCGGCTCCAGGCTGGCCGTCAGCTGCCCCTGTGATGCTCATCAGTCCGGACTGTGCCTGAATCAGATAATCATAGCCTGCATCACCTGCCATCGGCCCCGTATGGCCAAAGCCCGTAATCGAACAATAAACAAGGCCCGGATTTATTTTGGCCATGTCGGCGTAACCCAAGCCTTTTTTATCAAGCCCGCCGGTTTTGAAATTTTCAACCAGCACGTCACACTCAACGGCTAACTCCCGAATAAGCGCCTGCCCCTCCAAATTTCCCATATCCACCGTTACCGAATGCTTTCCCCGGTTGGCGGACAGGTAGTAGGCCGACTGTGTGGTGGGATTTCCCTGTGCATCTTTCAGCCACGGCGGCCCCCAATGCCGAGTATCGTCGCCCACAACCGGACGCTCAATTTTGATAACCTCCGCGCCCAGATCCGCCAGGATCTGAGTGCACCAAGGACCTGCCATTACACGAGACAAATCAAGTACACGAATACCTGACAATGGACCTGACATAAATAACTCCTGAACAAAATTGTTTTTTAAGCGTTACGAATCATCTGCTTGGCAATAACCAGCTGTTGAATCTGAGAGGTTCCCTCGTACAAACGGAACAGGCGCACATCCCGATAGAAACGCTCTACACAGTATTCACTGATGTAGCCGGCTCCCCCATGAATCTGTACTGCTCGATCGGCAACCCGACCTACCATTTCCGTACAGTACAGCTTACAGCTGGCAGCGTTCATTAATACCGAATCACCGGCATCGTAGGAGCGGGCCGTTTCTTCAACCATACATTTGCCGGCGTAGTATTCCGTCTGGCTATCAGCCAGCATCGCCTGAATAAGCTGGAAGTTGGCAATTTCGGTACCGAACTGTTTCCGCTGGGTAGCATAGGCAACACTTTCATCAATCAAACGTTTAGCCGTGCCAACACTCAGAGCGCTGATGTGTAGCCGTCCCCGATCCAGAACCTTCATTGCTGTTTTAAATCCCTGGCCTTCTCTGCCACCAATTAGTGCATCTGACGAAACTCGCACATTGTCGAAGATGACATCGCAAGTGTGTGCACCTTTCTGCCCCATTTTCTTATCAGGCTTTCCCAGAGAAATTCCTGAAAGCGTGGCGTCTACAAGAAAAGCAGAAACACCCCTTCCACCTTCCTCACGGGTGCCTGTTCTGGCCATCACTGTGAACACGCCAGCGCGGGTCGCGTTGGTTATGAAGCGCTTACTGCCGCTAATAACATAGTCATCACCATCGCGCCGTGCGCTGGTCATAACCGAGCCCGCGTCAGAACCTGCGTCAGCTTCAGTGAGTGCGAACGAACCGACTAATTCGCCGCTAGCCAGACTTGGCAGATATTTAGCTTTTTGCTCCGGAGTGCCGTCGATAACAATTCCCTGAGAACCAATGCCAACGTTAGTTCCAAACGTAGAACGGAAGACCGGCGAGGTGTAGCCCATCTCCTGAATAATGGCCGCTTCTTCGGTCATACTCAGACCCAATCCGCCAAACTCTTCTGGAATAGAGAGACCAAACAGCCCCATCTCTTTCATTTCGTCGATAACGTCTTCAGGAATAAGGTCGTCTTCGGCGACCTGCATTTCCAGGGGAATAAGACGGTCGCGTACATAGCGGCGAACACTATCGACCAACTGATTTAGAGTTTCTTGATCAAGTGCCATTACGGCCTCCATAGTTTTGCTAGTTCGCGAAAACTGCTGCCAGGAAGAAGCAGTTTCCTATTGAAAATCAACATTTCCATAAAGCTACACTGTAGCAATCGATAAATTATTGGGTTACCTGTAATGAAATCACGACATAACTAATACAACGGCTGCACACAGGCAGGCGCTGAAGCCAAGAAACAGACACGAATAAGAAAGATTCCATCCATAAGAGGCCATGCGTGAGCCATACCCGGTGAACCGCTCAAGCAACAAGGCTGCTGCAGAGTATGGTGTTCCGGCGATCGTAATGCCCCACCCCGTTACCATGGCAATACCGAGACCGGGCAAGGCCGATTCTGGCCAAATTGGGCCAAATACCCCGCCAACAACAGTTGCCGTAATAATGGGGTTTACGCCCAAAGCTCCGCCGGCATAAAACAGCCATGGAAGACAAAACGCAACAACAGAATAGCCCCAGTCCGGTAGGTTAAAACCATCCCCAAAAGAGTTCAGCGTCGTTACCGCCAGTGCGCCGCCCAGAAATGACGCACCGCCCATAATAGCCAACTCATTGGCTACGTTCGCCATTGATGGCAGAGCCACCAATCCGGTAACTAAACGCTCGAATACCAGATAAAGCACCACCACGGTCAAACAGCTCAGAGTAACAGCCTGAGAGTATTTAAGCCCAGTCCATGTGTTCAACGTAAAAGCCTGCAACGAGATAAATAGCGCCAGTCCGACAAAGCGCACCCAGGGCCAGAACGCACTGACCACAGAGTCCGCTTGCTCACTTGAATTATCTCGCGAATCTAGCGCGTCATTTTCCTGCTCACGAAACCATACACCCGCCAAAAGGTAGAGCAGTGCGAAGGGTATCGTCCAAACTAACAGAGCCCAGCTAGAAAGCCCGGGCAGCAGCGTCACCGTCAGTACCACCGCAATAGACAATGGCGAACCCATGGGTGAAGCACCAAATCCACGAATAACCGCTCGCGATGCATTACGGGTTGCGGCATCATCGCCAGTATTTTTTACCTGCTTTCCGATCATCGTGGCAACAAGGCCTACTGATCCGAAGTTTAGGGGAATGGCTAACAGCCCGGTCCCCAGACTCAAACCCAGATAACGTGACGTTGAGCAGCCACGGAACAGGCTCTGTGAAATAACGGTTAAATCGGCCGACCCACTCAGCGTCGCAGACAACAGCATCACCGACAGAATCAACCCGATAATGCTGGCCATATTACCAACCGCTCCAGCCAGCACATCAGGGCTGGCCAGTAGAGCCAGGCCACTGACCAACATAATCAGCGATGCCATCACACGAGCAACCGAACGGAGCTGATTCCAACCCATAAAAATCACAGTACAGGCAAGCAATACCACCACAGATGAACTGGTCGGCAAAAACGTTGCGGCACCAAAGAATAAGGTCAGGTAAGCAAGGCTAGATCGCAGGTAGGCCAGTGTTGACGCTCTCATCACGACAAAACCAAGACGCCATTTTCATTGTCGCCACCCAGGATGTAACGAAACGAGCCTTGCGCAGTAGCAATTATCGTATCGCCGCAAAAAATCTTCGCCTCTGCAAAAAAGATTTTCCGACCTCGGCCTATCTGAAGTCCTTCCGCACGCATCACTCCGTCCGAAATGGGGCTCATAAACTGCGTGTTTAAGGAAATAGTTCCACAGCGTCGGATATTACCCGGCACCACACAAAAAGTGCCGCTCAGCCCGGCTGCGGTATCCAATAGCGCTGATAAAACCCCACCGTGAACGGAGCCGTTGCGATTCAGATGCTGCTTATCAATCGTCGTTGCAATTACAACCCGACCTGGTTCCCACTCGCTCAGAGAGCCCCCTAGGGTCTTTCGAAACCCGCTCAAATCCTCGTTTTCTGCGATCAGATTGGCATTGCTCATACAGCTCTCTCACTGCCCGCGTTCAGAATTGAGCGAGCAAGGTACCACTAAGGTTAAAATACCACTATTATATATTTTATATACATTCTATATAATTTTTATATACCCAGCAGTTGCTGTGGCTAGAGAGCAGCCTCTCAGAAAAACCAATCGCCACGCCGAGAAAGGATGACCATGTCATTTCAGCTTAAAATAGACCTTCGCCAGCTCAATACGTTTCTGACAATCGCTAAGGTCGGCAGTTTTAGTCGCGCCTCGGAAAAGTTATTCATAGCGCAGCCGGCGCTTAGCAGACAAATCCGACTTATGGAGGAAGCGCTCAACGCCGAGGTGTTTGTTCGTCACGGTCGCGGCGTGGTTCTTACCGCTGCAGGTGAATTACTTTACGAAAAGGCTATGGGCATTTTTCAGGATCTGGAACGCACTCAGGCTTCAGTGGCCGCCATTGCGGGTGAGGTTACCGGACAAGTTGTTCTGGGCATGTTACCCACGGCCGCCGACACATTCTCCGGTAGTATCATCGAGGAATACCGTCGTAAGTATCCTCGCGTCAGGTTGTCGATCAAATCCGCGATGAGCGGCACTTTGCAGCAAATGGTGTCACAGCATCGGGTGGACCTGGCGATCACCTACAACCACGGCAAACACAAACACGTGCATCACACACCGTTAATTGAAGAGCGTTTGTGCCTAATTTCCCCCACAACAGGCAGCATTGCCAAGCTTCAGAGTATCTCTTTAGAAAAGGTGCTGGAGCTGCCCTTGGTTATGCCAGAAGAAAAACACGGTCTGCGGGAGCTTATGGAAAAAGAGGCCATAAAACATCAGAAGAAACTTCAGCTAGCGATTGAAGTCAATGCCTGGCCGCTCCTCACAGACCTGGTCAAACGGGGCTTGGGCTACACAGTGCTTTCGTACGCCTCTGTTTATGACATGGTTATTCGGAAGGAAGTGGTGGCCATTCCCATTGATACGCCAGAACTTCATCGATCCCTGGCCATTGTTACACCACGAGACCTGCCGTCCTCGCTAGCCACTTTAAAACTCGCTGAAATCATCATGAGTCAGGTAAACCTTCAGGTTGCAGATGGTATCTGGAAGGGGCGTCCGCTCTTTGGAAAAAATACGCTCAACAGCATTAGCACACCTGCCGATTACGGACTAGCTGACACCTGAATCGCATTAAACGTTAAAAATACAGGCATAGATTCGATCCAGTTTAGATAATTATCTGAATGATTTCATACTGATAGTTTTCTGTCACCAAGTAACCTGGGTCGTGGGTGACAAGGTCAACAGATGCCATCACCCTGCGACAGTATAAAAAAATTGACAAAGTCATCAACGATGATGAAAAACAAGGTTATGTACCCGTTAGTTGTTGCGGCAGTTAATTCTGTATTACTGTTTTGCCATCAAGCGAGGTTCCGCCTCCCGGCGGCTTTATTTGTGCACTGACGACAAAGAAAGCGAAGCAAAGGCCGCTCCTGGCCTCGCGGCATTCGAACGTCCCTGCACATCAAAAACGCACCCCTACTAAACCGCCCTGCGGGTACGCGCCTGCGGCGCTATGAAATCCAGCCTGAGGCTGACAGATTCGAATTCACTCGGCACCTCCCTGTGCCTCACCCTCCGGGCAACCTTCGGTTGTGCAAATCGGCTATCCTGCCGATTTGTCTGCCTCAGCTGCCAGTCTCGCCATTGCCTGCAGGTATGCCCTTGTTGTCGGGAACTGACAACAGCCAATGGCTCGACCCTGCGGGCCTTTTTCAGTCTGTATTTCATCGGTTTAGAAAGGGAATTTGGCGCCATTCTGATGGGGCGATTACCGTTTCAAGCCTTTAAAAAAGCTACAAAACTACTCACAAAACCCAGCCTTAACACCGTGGGAGCCTGCCTGCAGGCAATCTGATGGTGAGGGCCTCAGAAAGAACAAGAATCTGTAAATTGTGCTTCACGAATTGAAAACTGGCGAGTAAATCAAGGCTCTGAGACCGACAAGATCGATATAGGCTTTGGGCGCTTGCGTATTGAAGACCCCGACGTGGTGCAGGAGCTGCTGCTCAATGTGCCGATGATTGCGGCGCTGCCTGCAGGACACCCACTGACTCGGCAACCTCTTAGCATGACCGCGTTGGTCGAGGTACCGATGATCGCCTTCAACGCAGGTAGGGGCCCGCACCTAGCGGACATTAGCCAGGGCCTGTTCCACCGCCGGGGCCTGAGAGTTCAGGTGACTCAGCAAGCCAACGACCTGCAGACCACCTTGTCGCTTGTGGCCTCTGAAATGGGGTTTACTCTAATGCCGGAACAGGTCCGGCGAATGTAACGTGATGGCGTGGATTACATGCCGCTGACGGATGACAACATAACCATACCGGTGGTCATGTCCCGCCGGCGAGATGAATACCCGAACGCCATTATGCGACTGAACAACACCATCCTCGCGGAACTGGTCGAGAACCGGTTAACAGGCCGCTGCCCCTGAAACCTACCGGGTGGTTGTCATGATCAACTCTGCCGCTGTTTGCAGCCGGGGAAGGTACAGATCCATCAGTTTGGTCATGTCCACCCGTGCCGCATTGGTGCTGATATTGATAGCACCCAGCAATTCACCATCGCCAGCAAACACCGGCACCGCAACTGAGCGCAGACCGGAATCGAGTTCCTGGTCGACAATAGCATAGCCTTGTTCACGGGCGCTGGCGATCCTTTGCCGGAGCATATCCACCGAGGTGACCGACGCCGACGTATAGGCTTCCAGCGTTATCCGAGCCAGAAACGCCTCCAGCACCGGCTGCCGCCATTGCGCCAGCAGTACTCGCCCCACGGATGTGTAGGCCGCTGGTAGCCGGGTGCCCACCGACAAGGTAATCGCCATCAAGCGGTGCCGGGCCGATGAGCGCGCCACGTACACCACGTTGTCACCATCCAGTACCGCCAGTGAAGAAGACTCTCCCAGTTCCGCAGTAATGTCTTCCAAATACTGTTGAATCACCGCACGGTAGTGGTTGGAGGCCTGATAGGCGTAGCCCAACTGCAAGACTCTGGGGGTCAGCTCAAACTGACGATCATTGCGCTTAACAAACCCCAGCGCGTGCAGCGTCAACAGAAAACGTCGAGCCTTGGCCCGGTCCATGCCCGTGCGAGCGGCCACTTCACTCAGCGTCATGCGCGGATTCTGATCGTCAAACGCCTGCAACACCTCCAGTCCGGAGGCCAGCGCACCCACATAATCCCGGTCTCCGGGTGAGAGAATTAGCTCGTTCATTTGTACTCCTTAGGTGCCCGATAAAAAATCAGGGAACCGCATAATATCAGCATATTCGGTCTCCGAACATAAGAGCGTCACTTTCGGCTGGTTAAAAATTGAACTTGACACTTCAAGAATATTCACACTACCATGTTCGCATATTAAACACTTGTTCGTAAGTCGAACACAAAACCTGATAATACCGGAGATATTCTGATGGCCAAATTCCTATCTCTCCAGGAGGCCGTGGACCGCCACATCCAAAACGGCGATACGGTCTGCATGGAAGGCTTTACCCACTTGATTCCGTTTGCCGCGGGTCATGAGATCATTCGTCAGAAAAAGCGTGACCTCACGCTGATACGGATGACTCCAGATCTTATCTATGACCAGATGATCGGCGCAGGTTGCGCGAAAAAACTGATCTTTTCCTGGGGTGGCAACCCCGGGGTCGGCTCCCTGCATCGACTGCGGGATGCGGTGGAGAAGGGCTGGCCAAACACCCTGGAAATTCTCGAGCACAGCCACGCGGCCATGGCCTGCGCCTATGAAGCGGGTGCAGCGGGACTGCCGTTTGGGGTCTTGCGAGGCTATATAGGCAGCGACCTTCCGAAAGTAAACGACCAGATTAAATTTATCGACTGCCCATTCACCGGCGAGCGTCTGGCCGCAGTACCCTCGGTGCGCCCGGACGTGGCCGTAGTGCACGCCCAACGCGCCGACCGCAATGGCAATGTTCTGGTGGAGGGCGTCGTCGGGGTCCAGAAGGAAGTGGTGTTGGCCGCCCAGCGCAGCATCGTCACGGTGGAAGAAGTGGTGGATGACCTAGACGCTGGCGTCAACGCCTGCGTCATTCCGGCCTGGGCCATCACCGCTATTGCCGTAGTGCCGCAAGGTGCCCGCCCGTCCTACGCACTGGGCTACTACGACAGGGACAACAGTTTCTACAAACAATGGGACGGTATCGCACGTGACCGCGATACTTTTCAGGCCTGGCTGAAAGACAACGTTTTTGATCAGAAATCCGAGAAAGGAGTAGCCTGAGATGAGTCTTGAATTTACCGCTTCCGAAATGATGAGCGTGACCGCCGCCCGGGCGTTGACCAACGGTATGACCTGCTTCGTCGGCATTGGCCTACCCAGTGAGGCGGCCAATTTAGCCCGTCTGACCCACGCCCCCGAGGTCACCCTGATTTATGAATCTGGCACCCTGCAAACCAAACCCCAGGTGCTGCCGCTGTCCATTGGCGATGGTGAACTCTGCGAGTCGGCGCTGACCACGGTGTCGGTCCCAGAAATGTTCCGCTACTGGCTGCAGGGTGGCCATGTCAGCGTCGGCTTCCTAGGAACCGCCCAGATTGACCGCTTTGCCAACCTGAACACGACCCTGATCGGCGATTATCGTGCGCCCAAAGTACGGCTGCCCGGCGGCGGTGGCGCACCCGAAATTGCCACCAATGCCAAGGAAGTGTTTGTGACCGTAACGCACTCTAAACGCACCTTTGTGAAGGACGTTGATTTTATCACGACTCTGGGCTTTGGCCGCGACGGTAAGGCCCGTGACAACGTACCCAACATTGGCCAGGGACCGACCGTGGTGATCACGGATTTGTGCATCCTCAAGCCCGATCCCGACACCAAAGAACTGGTCGTCACCTCCCTGCACCCAAACATCACCCGGGAAGCGGTGATCGAGGCCACCGGCTGGGATATACGTTTTTCCAGTCAACTGGCCACCACCCCAGTACCCAGTGCATATGAACTTAACGTATTGCGTGATTTGAAAGCACGCACCAACGCCCACCATGCGTCCGCGCAAGCCAGCCAACAGTGAGCAACACCATGACCGACGTCTATATCTGCCATCCCCGCCGCTCGGCTATCGGCCGTTTCGGCGGCACCCTGGCCAGCGTCCGCCCGGATGACCTAGCCGCAACACTTTTCAAAGCCGTTCTGGAACAGGCACCGGAATTAGACCCGGCCGCCATCGACGAAGTCATGATGGGCTGCGCCAACCAGGCAGGTGAAGATAACCGCGACGTGGCGCGGATGTCGGCCTTGCTGGCCGGGTTACCCACCTCCGTGCCCGGTCTCACCCTTAACCGGCTATGCGGTTCCGGCATGGACGCAGTCGGCACGGCCTTCCGCGCCATTCGCGCCGGCGAAATGGATCTGGTGTTGGCAGGCGGCGTGGAATCCATGTCCCGCGCGCCCTATGTGATGGGCAAAGCCGACGCCGGCTTCGCCCGCAGCCAGAAAATCGAGGACACCACCATCGGCTGGCGTTTCGTTAACCCACTGATGAAAAAGCAGTACGGCGTCGATTCCATGCCGGAAACCGCCGAGAACGTTGCCGAGAAGTTCAATATTTCCCGGATGGACCAGGATCTTTTCGCCGTCCGTTCCCAGCAGAAAGCCGCCATCGCCCAACAGGCTGGCGTGTTTGCCGAGGAGATCGTGGCAGTCAGCATTCCCCGTCGTAAGCAGGCCCCGCTGGTGTTCGACATCGATGAGCATCCGCGCAGCACCACGCTGGACACCCTCGCCTCCTTGCCAACACCGTTCCGGAAAGGCGGCAGTGTCACCGCCGGGAATGCGGCTGGCGTTAACGATGGTGCTGCCGCCATGCTGGTCGCCAGCGCAGCGGCAGTGAAAAAACACGGCCTGAAGCCGATGGTGAAAATTCTGGGAATGGCCACCGCCGGCGTGGAGCCAAATATCATGGGCATAGGGCCGGTTCCTGCCGTCCGCAAACTGTTGCAAAAACAGGGCCTGGGTATCGAAGATCTCGACGTCATCGAACTTAACGAAGCCTTTGCGGCACAGGGGCTTGCCGTACTGCGCGAACTCGGCGTAGCCGATGACGACCCCCGGGTCAACCCGAACGGCGGTGCCATTGCCCTTGGTCACCCGCTGGGAATGTCCGGCGCCCGGCTGTTAATGACCGCCGCGCACCAGCTGCAACGCACCGGTGGTCGCTACGCGCTCTGCACCATGTGCGTGGGTGTCGGTCAGGGTATAGCAACACTCATTGAACGCGCCTGAGGGGCAAGGAGATCACATGGCATTCCTGAAATACAACGCCAGACGATCAGCTATCGCCTATTGGGCGAAGTCGCAAAGCCGCTATTAATGATGTTGAATCTGCCGTACGTTAAAAGTGTGGATCAACATTTCGTTCAGAGGCATGGCGATTAAGTACCTCTATCGCTATCTCGGTTGGCGCCGTTTGCTAAGTAGTAACACGCTAACAAATAAGATATTTATGGAGCGCATCGCAGGGCACTGGGTTTAACAACTGTTAAGCCAACCAGAGCCGGATTAGTAGCACTACGTTGTTTCAGGTACAAAAAGCCGCCCATTAAGGCGGCTTGCTATGTTCTATTTACCCTTAGGCGTGTTATTGCCTCGACCGCCCCCAGATGGCTTGCCAGTAGTACT
>TARA_R110001583_G_scaffold1177_3_pt1 | contig 15109 bp, 19 predicted proteins | sample TARA_R110001583 | Tara Oceans TARA_R110001583 (sample SAMEA4398432) | marine metagenome | biome: Polar Biome; feature: [MES] marine water layer (ENVO:01000295) within the mesopelagic zone...; material: water (ENVO:00002006), including particulate matter (ENVO:01000060) such as...... | reverse complement strand
CCTCCCGATCCGGCCTCGACATTACCCTCGCAACAAAGCTCAGCAAGTATTTCCGTTACGATCACGAAGAAATAGCAGCCATATTGCTGGCATATCCCCACGGTAAGGCGTCGCAGATGCCACCGGATTATCTTGAAAGAACGGTTAACCTGGGTGTTTCGTATGCAGATTCTGGCCGTTGACCCCCACGTCAGGCACATGGCGTGGGCGATCATCAATATGGATACCGAAACGGTTTTATCGACAGGGACCATCCGTGCACCTAAAGGGATGACTCAGGAGCAGTGTCAGGATTTTTGGTATGGATACTGTAAGAACGCGGCGGTGTTGGGTTATGTGTGGCCCGAAGGTTTTGCCGAGACGGTTCACCTTGCGATTGAGATTCCTGACCATTTGAAGTCTCGTTCGAATAAACAGCTGTGTGATCTGGTTGCCCTCAGCATGTGTGTTGCCGCATTCTGTCAGGGGTATACCAGTGTTGGATTACGCACGTATGACCAGGTTCAGCCTCGGACCTGGAAAGGGCGTGTATCAAAAGCGCACACAAATGCCGAGGTTCGCGCTATCTGCGGAGCCAAGGTAGACAAATGGACCGATCATGTTATTGATGCTGCAGCGATCGGTTTGTGGTGGTGCCGACATTCCAAGTCATCCTTCTCTGAAGTAGCCTGACCGTTACGATCCTGGTTGATGTAGTTATATTATCCTTGACACCAGTATACTGTATTGCATACTATTACCTGTAACCCATAGCATCACAGGGAGTAGTATGGCCGCCAGGAAAGAACGGGCACAGGGCGAATCGCTTATCGAGCCGCAGCCTGGCCCACAATCTACGGCACTGAATACGCGGAGGTTTGTATATGAGCTTCTGTTCGGCGGTGCCCGTGGCGGCGGGAAGACTGTATTCCTGTTAATGGATTTTGCTGTAGATGTTATTGAGTATGGCAAGGACTGGCAGGGTATACTGTTTCGCCGAAGCTACCCTCGACTTGATCAGGTTGTTAAGCTTTCAAGAGAGATGTTCCCCTCCATAGACCCTGGTGCAGAATATCGTGTCGGGGATGCAACGTGGCATTTCAGTAACGGGGCTACGTTAAAATTCAGGCATCTTGATAACGACGCTGATCACGAAAACTATCAGGGACACTCGTATTCCTGGATCGGGTTCGATGAACTCGGTGAGTGGTCAACCGCTACCTGCTATAACAAACTCAAAGCCACGCTTCGACCGGCCAGCATCAAACGGCAGTCTGATAGTGTGTTCAGGCGCATCCGCGCAACCGCGAACCCTGGCGGCGTAGGTCACGGCTGGATCAAGGAATACTTTATTGATCCATGCAAGGAGGGCAACAAGCTTCTGCTCGATACGGAAACCAACCGTAATCGAATGTTTATACCTTCGTTCGTGACGGACAATTATCTGCTGCTACAACAAGACCCCCACTACATTGACAATATCCGTGCAGCTACACAAGGCAATGAGCAGCTGTTTGAGGCATGGCTGCATGGAAATTGGGATATCTTCTTCGGTCGTTTCTTTGATACATTTGATCCTGTTATACACAAGATTGACCCCGAAAGCATTCTTGAGGCCGGAAGAATACCCGAGTCCTGGAAGATAGAAGGTAGCCTTGACTATGGCGAAGCTTCCCCCACGAGCTTTGGCTTATGGGCTACATCTCCGGAAGGGGTGTCTGTCAGGATTGACGAGTATTATCGATCTGGCCTCTGGGTTAGTGAGCATGCAGGTAATATCGCTGCGATGATTGAGGGGAACATATATACGGGGGGCCGCAAGCCGAAGCGCGTGTGGGCTGACCCGGCTATCTTCCATACTCGCTCGGCGGCAGGGCATGCCAGCATGAACAGGATGGTGTCCGATGTGTTCCGAGGGTCCGGGCTGCATTGCGTGCCATCGAACAACAATAGGTTAACAGGCTGGCGGCACATGAAGAACATGCTGGCCTGGAAGCGCGATGAAAGTGGGTTGGTTACACTGAACCCGACATTGCTGTATTTCCCCTCTTGTGTAGATTTTGAACGTCAGATGCTGAATGCCAAGTATGCTGGCAGCGAAGATAACCCCCGCGAAGACATGAACACCACGGGCGAGGACCATTCTCCCGATGAGACCCGGTATTTTTGCATGGGCCGTGGTCGTGGCGCAATCAAGAAAAATCCGAACTTTTACGTAGGGTCAACTTTCGAACAGGAAGTCAAGCGACTGCGTGACCGCAGACTGGGCAGGCCCGCCAGGGCGCGTGGCCTGGTGGTTGTGGCCAGTTAAAAAAGGAGCGTCAGGATGCCAAAAGTAGACGGCAAGCATTACCCCTATACTGCTGCTGGAAAGAAGGCGGCAAAGAAAGCGGCTGACACGGAGAAGAAAAAGAAGAAGGTCAAGGTTCGGAAGAAAAAGGCCATGTATTAAAGAGGGAAACAGTAATGGCCAATGACAAAAAGACGATCAGGGTTCGAGAAAAGAACGGGAAACCGAAGTCTCCGAAGAACTATAAGCGTCTTTTGGAATACCATAGAAAAGCTTTAAAGACCGGGGTCGGGGAAACACAGACACCCGAAGGCACAGAAAAGCATACGATGCTTCTTTCAACGCAAACGTTTGATACCGGCACAAAGGATGAGCAAACTTACATCGTGCCCATGCACGACCCGAAGACAAAGAATTTAAAGAAGAATTACAAAAGAATGTCAGGTGCTGAGGCGACGAAAAAGTGGATGCCGAAGATCCGTAAAGGAGAAGTCACGGGATACGCAACCCCAGAAGAAGCCGAAAAAGACGCTGAGGTAATACGTAAAAAAATACTCGCGCAGCCGTCTAAATACAAAAGAGGATCAAAGCCCATACACAAAGGAGGACGCCTTAAGTGGCGTCGCTAGATGGCAGAATTTTACCCAGACGACGAAGAATCCCAGGTAGCTTTCTGGCAGCGGCAGATAGAATACGGTGAGTCCAAGTTTGGTCCGTTCTGGGAACTTGGCGATGCCGTAAATGATATGTATAACAACGACCCGGCCACTGCCCGCGAGTCAAACCTTGACGGTGCCGTGTTCGACCGCACGCCGATGAGGGCCAAGGCTAACTTTATCTTTGCGTTTATCGACCAGTCTATTGCCAACTTGCTGGACAGGAATCCGACATTCCGGGTAACACCAAAGTCATCCATGTCAACGTCTGGTGCTCCCGTGGTTCAGAGTGTTATCAATCACTGGTATCGCGAGACAGGCCAGTTTGCCCAGGACAAGCGGTGTCTGCTCGATGCTTTCATTTACCCGTATGCTGTAAAGAAGATAGGCTACACCGCAAAGCTCAACAGCGAAGCGTATACGCTATCTGACTCTGCTGACTTCGAGCTTCAGTCTCCAAAAGAAGAAAACATGTTCATGATGGAGCAGATTGCGGTGAAAATGCGAATGCATCATGAACACTCAAAACATATCGAGGAACACACAGCTCAGCTTCAAGATCCGATGACACCGCTTGAAGTGGCTGAAAGCTTTCTCAAGCCGCACATAGAAGAGCATGAGGAGGCTGAGTCTATCGGCCAGGCCAGCACTCATGTTGATATTCAGTATGAGGCACCGTTCGGCACGCGCTGGCATCCCAGGAATTTTATGTGGGACCCGACATCTACTGATGGAGTGCGCGGGGCCAGGTGGGTAGCCTTCAAGGTACGTAAACCACTGTATGCGGTTAAGGCTGACAAGAACCTGAAAAACACCGATGAACTGGAATCCAACCTGACTCGTGACTCAAAGGCACCAATAGAAGAAAACTCCCCGATCGGTTTCGATGATTTTGGTATGGTCGATATGTGGGAGATATGGGTGCGCGATTTCCCGGTCAGCCGCAATAAGCGCAGTAACATGCTGCTTACTATTGCTTCGGAGCACGATAAATTCTTGATGAACCGGAATGATTGGCCATATGAAAACATCGAGGATTTTCCGGTAGAGGTGCTGGCATTTAACAATGGCACAGATGAGTGGTTGTCGAAGCCACTGATGTCACTGGGCGGTGGTGACACACTGCAGCTTCTGCTCGGCGAATTTCTTGACAGTATGATATCCGTGATCCGCAAGCAGAAGAATACATGGCTGTTTGATTCGACCATCATAGACGAAGACAAGTTCGAGGAAATCCGCACCGCACCCGAATCAGCAGGTATTGGGGTAGAAGGACTTGCGGCTGCTCCCAGTAACCCTGTAAAACCTCTTCCTTTTCAAGAGATTCATGTTGATAAGCAGCAGTTTGTCAACATGACGCAGGACCTTTTTGATCGCACAAATGGCACGCCCACACCTCAGCAGCGGCCAGGAACCGAGACGGCGACAGAAGTGGCGGCGATTGAAAAGAAGAACTCCTCCCGCGAGGATGCTCGCGGTAATCTTTTCAAGGAATTCCAGGTTTCTACAGCTACGAAGTTCTGGGGTTTGCATTCCCAGTTTCGTCCACCCGAAGAGTTTCTGATAGACCCGCGCACAGGCGCATGGTCCGAGGTGGACCCGAAGGTATTGCAGGGGCAGTATCGGTTCGCGGTGGATATTTCGAGCCAGGCCGTGGCGATGAGCATAGAGCGTAAAACATACCTCGATCTGCTCAATCTTTTTGCCGGGCTGACCCCTACCTTCATGCAGATCCACGGCACGCCACCCAACTTGCTCAAATTTGCGGAGCTTCTACTCACGCGTGGATACGGGATCACTGACCCGGAGGCTTTTCTTCCTGGCACGAATACCGCATTTGAAGAGCTGCAGGCCCAGATGGAAGATCCAAATCAACGTGCAAGTATTGTGCAAGCCATGGCCGCGCTTTCGGGGGGTGGTGTTCAGAACCAGCATAGCCCGGGTCCGGTTAACACCCAGCAGTTTGCTGCCAAGCCCGAGTCAACCGAGGGGCAGGCCCAGCAGGTTCCGGCCGGTGGTCAATAGAAGTTAACAGGTGCATAGGAGATTTTATGGGACTTGAAGGATTAGTAGAGACTGTAATTACGTTTACGTGTATCAGTTCGATTGTGAGTTTCGCGCTGGAGAATGTTCGTGGCGTCATTAAGACAGATGATCATTGGGATGAGGTCATGCTAGGTGTAAGCATTCTTATATGCTACACATTCGACGTGCAACTGCTTCAGTCGATAGCCGGGAATGTAAGTGCGCTGTCGGCGGGTCCGTATGTGGATTATTTGATTGGCGGTAGCGCAATGGCTGGTGGTGGTGCGAAGCTGTTGAAAAGAATTAACCGTGACGTTAGCAAGGTCAAGAAGGCAGCGGCGTAATGCTAGGACTCGCCAACCTCGTTGGCCCATTGGTTAACCAGTTTGTTGATAGAATTCCGAATGGCAACGAGAGAGCACGCGCAAAGGAGCAACTTGAACAAGGATTGGTTGATGCGGCTAATGAGGTTATGCTGGCCCAGACCCGCATTAATGAAGCTGAAGCTTCCCATAAATCCGTCTTTGTTGCTGGCTGGCGTCCTTTCATTGGTTGGGTCTGTGGTGCTGGTATCTGTTGGTCTATGGTGGTTAGCCCAATATTTCAGTGGGCTATAAATATGTTTGGTGACGGATCAGAGTTGCCGACGGTAGATACGTCATACCTGATGGAATTGGTGACGGCGATGCTGGGTATGAGTGGTTTGCGGACTTTTGAGAAAATGAAGGGAGTGGAGCGCAAGTAATGGCCGACCCAAAGAAGAAGAAAAAAAAGGTGATGGTTAAAAAATTGTCAGATCTTGGCGTCAGCGGTTACAATAAGCCCAAGCGAACACCAAACCACCCTACCAAGTCTCACGTTGTTGTTGCTAAGGCCAATGGCCAAACTAAAACAATTCGGTTTGGGCAGCAGGGTGTATCGGGGGCAGGAAGTAACCCCCAGACACCCAAGGAGAAGGCGCGTCAAAAATCATTTAAGGCCCGCCATGCCAAGAATATTTCCAAAGGAAAGACGAGTGCGGCATATTGGGCCGATAAGGTTAAGTGGTGAATTACTAATGCCTACATATCATTACGAATGTCCGTCATGTAACGGTTATTCTGAGCATGTTGTCAGGTTTGATGACCGTCATAGTTTACAAGAGTGCAAGTGGTGTAAGCTGCACGAGTCTAAGTATGTGATGACGATGCCTCATACGAAGGTATTTGAACCATACCATGATGAATCGCTTAACTGTGATATATATGGAGAACGTCACCGCAAAGAGGTGATGATGTCGCAGGGTGTGCAGGAAGCGGGTGATCTGGTTGGTGGTTCGCGCAATTTTGAAGTATCAGCAAATAATGGGGGTATGCTGCCGCTTCAGGGCAAAACATATGATGATGTAAGGCGCAACAGTGATAAGCGTCGCGAACAAGGCGAAAACATGGTAGTAGGAATAGATTCATCGAATGCCCACGGCGAGACTAAGACCACTTGGTATCGAGCGAAGGATCTTGAAACCAAGCAGGAAACTACGTCGAAGTCGATAGGTCAAATCATCAGGGAAGGGTAACACATGAATTCACAAGATCAGAGACAGGTCGGTAGCGATGAGGAGACGAGCACGTTCCGTGATTTAATTGACACTGCAACGGACGATCTTGACCTCGACCCGTTTACCGAAACCGTCGAAGATGCGGAGCTGGATCAACTTCTCGCTGGCTCCAATCAAGCCGATGTATCTTCGAACGCCGAGGAAACGCAGGGAACTGCGCCCTCACCAAGTGCGTCGCAGAACAAAGGGATTGATGTTGTACTTGAGAAGGTGCAAGAGTTATTGGGTGATGAGTATTCACGGCCCATTCGTCAGTTGCAGGGAGAGTATACACGAGGTAGGCAGGAAATAGCATCTGAACGTGCCAAATTCGATGAACTCAGCGGCAAAATGGAGCAGCAGCTCGAACGGCTCGATAATTACGAGTTTGTGACTCCGGAAGATGAGGATCATGCGGCACGGGAACAGGAGGTCGATAATCTGAAAGCTGCAATTACCGATGATCATCGATCTCTTTTCCGGGTGATGCTTGCTGAGCTTGGCCCAGAGTGGGCTGCAGAAAACGGGTATATCAAAGATGCTGATCTGGCTGTACAGGCAGAGCAGGATGCCCGTTCTTCTGAGCTTACGTCCGCTCTTGATGATGGCATCAATAGATATGGTGATGCTTTTGGCTCCAGGGTTGAGGGACGCTTTGTCCTCAATGAAGAAGCCAAGGCTAAGATGGCACCTGTATATGCTCGTCTTGTCAAAAATTTGCCCGAAGGTATCCAGTTCCCGGGAACGGTGCTCGATGTATTCGAGATTACGTTCGGGGGAGGAAGGCGCACCTCAGAACAGGAACGTGTCGATTCCATCCTCGGGGCTTCAGGTGTAGCCAATGGCTCTGCTGGAGGTGGAACGGGTAACTTGGCTTGGTATAAGCCCGGTGAATCACTTGGCAAGACGATTCGTAAGGCTGCTGCTCTTGCAACGCGTGAAGTAAATTCACGACGATGAAGGCCATCAAACTAACAGGAGCAAGTGATGGCTGATTATACCTCGCTATCGCAGGACTTTCAGACAGTATTAAGTTCTACGATGCACAAAGTGCTGGGCACAGGAGCGTTTGCGGATAATATTTTTGATGCAGACCCTCTCCTGTCCTGGCTTAAGTCCGGCCAGCGCATCAAGGTAATCGATGGTGGTGAGCGCATTCGTGTGCCGATCCTCTACGAGAAATCCTCGGCTGGTGGATATTACAGCGGGTACGACCTGCTTGATACAACGGCGCAGGAAGGCCACACGACAGCATTCTTCACCTGGAAACAGCTCGCTTACAGCGTGTCTGTCTCAGGTCTGGAGTTGCGTGTCAACGCTGGATCGAAAGAAAAGATCAACGACATTCAGGAAGCCAAGATTACGCAGGCTGCAATGACTATGAGTGATACCGCCGCAACGGGTGTGTATTCTGACGGCACAGGTTCCAGCAACCTGCAGATTACGGGTCTTGGTGCCATGAATCCTACCGACGCGACTTCATCGGCTTACGCTTCGATCCCGACGACTAATACGGCCTGGGCTAACCAGGCTACGGATAGTGTCGGCGCAATCGCAACGAATCTGATGTCGAATCTTCGCGCACTCATGAACAACTGTTCTAAGGGTAGCGGTGGAGTTGACACAAGCCCTGACGTAATCTTCACAACCCAGACGGTTCATGAAGGTCTTGAAGCACTTCTGTTCCCGATGGTTCGCTACCAGCCTAATCCGGGTGGTGGTGCTGATGCCGGTATCGAGACGCTGAAGTTCAAGGGCGCAGATATTATGTGGGATAAGTTCTGCCCGTCCGGAGAGCTTCACGCCCTCAACAGCGCACATATCGGGATGTTCGTCCACAAGGATGCTAACTTCGCGATGGCTGAGGGTGGATTCCAGCGTCCTACGAACCAGGATGCGTTCCTGACCCAGATCCTTGCGCAGCTCAACCTGGTTACGAATAATCGTCGTAAGCTGGGTAAGCTTAACGGGCTGACTTAGGGAGGATGAACCATGGCAGCATCTACGGTCGTAATTGATAGTAACGTACAGATGGCGGGGAACCATCATATCGTTACGGGCACAATCGAAACGGCAGATGGAAGCGGCGAAGAAGCGCGGATCGTTCCGTCTTCCGGTGGGGTTCTGTACATCAATGCCCACCCGACTGCCGATCATACCGATGCCCCCGAGTTCCGTCTGAACAAGGAAGATGATGGATCGACTGCTAGTAATGGGTTGGTCTACATCAGAACTGCTGCCGCCCAGACCGTAAGGTTCACAGCGGGAGTCATTCTTTAAGCCGAAACATCAATGGAGGAGTAGGCTATGCAGTTAATGAGCGTAAGTCGTACGGAGGCCGAGAAAGTCTTTATCGTGGTTCAAGCCACGGACGTAGCGGCAGAAATCCAGGCTGGCGGGTTGTATCCGGGCCAGGTTGTGGAATGGGTGACAACGACTACGGCTGGCCTTCAGGGCTACCGTGTCGAAAAGGTGGACGGTGTATACACTCGGACACAGGGTATCGCTGGCAAGGTCGCTGGCGTTGTTGATACCACGATTGCTACTGGTGCTGTCGGGCGTCTTCAGGTTTACGGACCTGCGAATGTCCGGGCTTCAGCATCGTATGATGCACCGTCAGCTCTTGTTACGAGCAGCATCAATGCCACGAACATTGGGCATGTTACGAACCTACTTGTAACTGATACGCTTGGTTCTGTAGCACAGTTGGGCGCGTTTGTTGGCTGGAGTCTTGAAGCTGGCCCGAACGCTACCAATGCAACGGTGCATTTGAGTTTACTGTAGTTTGGAATAGGGGTGCCCCGACTGCAGGAGGGGGACGGATGAGCCTCCCAACCCCTCCTGCTTCTTTACTTTTTGAGGCTCTGGGAGGCTCATATGGTAAGCGTGGTTGCGTGCGTTAAGGATCGCGCACATAATGTCAAGAAGTGGCTTGAAAGCCTGGCGTTGCAAACGGTCGATATTCAAACGATTTTGGTTGATTACGGCAGCACCGACGGGCTTGATAAAGTGTTAGAAGATTCGCCTGTATCCGTTGGGTATATACCCGTAGATGATCTTGGCATCGATAAATTCCCGGAAGCTTATTTGAAGAACGTCGGGGTGCGTCATGCCAACGAAGACATCGTGGCCTGCACGAACGTGGATGTTTGTTACGAGCCAGAGTTTTTTGAAAAACTGGCGAGGAAACTTGACAAACACACGCTGGTTATGGCCATGAGGAAAAACGCCCCCCAGGACACTGATGTTCCTGTAGACGTAGAAGGCTGGGGACGGGACAGAAAAGGACAGGACGGCAAGCCTGCGTGGTCTGTGACAATAGTTTGGGGACCCGATACAGGTCTTCCGATTATTGCCGCCGCTGATTTGCAAATGCTGCACCGGGCGGACTGGTATGGCTTGCAAGGCTACGATGAGGAGATCACAGGCTGGGGGTCGCTGGACAGTGACCTGACTATGAGGTGCATGCTGTATGGAATGAGTGTTCAGATAGCAGGGATGGACTACGCGACGTATGTGCACGAGTGGCACGAATCATACCCGGAAGTTCATCTGGAGGATGCAGCAAGGAACCACCCAATCATAATGGACAAAATTAACTGTGGCTCTGTAAGAAGAAACGGCAAAACATGGGGAGGCTCAGATGCCTGACGAAGTAACGTATGAATTACCTGACGATGTTCATGTCCTTGTAGCAACGCCAAACTACACGAACCTCTTCAGCTCTGAAGCGCACACCAACCATATCGAGTGTGTGTCCGAGTGGAAGAAGTGGGGGATCAAGTATAACTGGATGATTGTGGGGCGAGCATTCGTTCACTTCGCCAGGTCTCAGCAGTGCCAGACAGCACTGGATGGTGACTTCAGCCATATTTTTTGGGTCGACGACGACTGCATGATAGACCCCGAGATACTGCCGAGGTTTCTGTCCCACGACAAAGATGTTGTTATTGCGCCGTATCCGATGAGAAAGTCACCGTTCGAGATTGGCATTTTGTCATCTCGGCAGTTCAGGTGCACGTCTTGTGGGGAGCTTACGATATGCGATGATGAGGTTACGTCTCCCGAAACAATGGAGTGCTCGGCGTGCGGAGAAACTGCACATCGGGATTTCCATGAGCACTCGGCGTACCGCAACATTACAGCCAGTGATCTTGACCAGGGGCTTGTGAGCGTCGATGGTGGTGGCACGCACGCCATGCTCATCAAGACCAGCATTCTTCGGAATGCGCGAGGATTCAAGGCTCCTAAGCCCGGTGATCCGGTAGATCCAGAGAACGATTCGTATCCGCATGGGGCTGTCGAATTATACCAGAAGATGCACGGCCTGTTTGATAGCCTGGATGAGCAGAACCTGATTGATCATTATATCGGGGAGCTGCCTGATCAATCGCGCACCTTTGAAGAAGAGGCTGAAAGTGGGGCCAAGCCGTTCTTTATCATGCCGAAAGTGGGCACTGAAGATATGCTCTGGTGCTACAGGGCAAAGTGCAAGGGCGTGGAGATTTATGCAGACACCGACGTGTTTGCCAATCATATCGGTTTCCCGCCAGTAATAACTCGCGGGTTTACCGAACAGGCCGAGGCTATGAAAAAAGATCCTGAAAATAACAGGCTGCCGCCCGGTCAGGTTGTGTTGCAGAAAGTCGGGGATCGTGGACGAGACCACATGACAATCAAGGCCGACGCGTCCGCGAGCCTGACATGAGAGTATATGTATGTCACAATCAGGGCTGCGGAAAGGGACTCACTACAGACCTCAATGAATGGGGTCCGTGTCCCAAATGTGGAGGCAGGAAGTGGGGAAAACTTCGTCTTGTAAGATATACCACCACGCTACGTATCTTGTGGATATCCCGAGGTCAGCTCCTGGTTCCTCCCGAAAACTCGTGGCTGGAGCGGTGGGCGAAGAGACGGATGAAGGACACGAGGGAGACAGGGAAAGTTGCGTCAGGCTAATGGGGGACCCAGTAATGAATACGGTCCTTATCACGGGAAGTTCTGGGTTGGTGGGATCTGCTGCGTCTGAGTATTTCCTGGAACGTAAGTGGAAGGTAGTCGGCGTAGACAATGATTCGCGTGCTGATTTTTTTGGCAGAAGCGGGAGCACGTATAATAACCAGCCGATAAACAGGAACTATAAACACTGTTACATAGATATTCGTGACGCCGAAAAGATGAATCACCTGTGGACCTGGTGCCAACCTGATGCAGTAGTGCATTGTGCGGCCCAGCCAGCACACGAATATTCGAAGATACACCCGCTCGAAGATTTTGAGATTAACGCTTACGCTACGGTTAAGTTGCTAGAGCTATGCAGGAATTACATACCTGAAGCTCCTTTTGTCTTTTTGTCGTCGTCGAAAGTGTATGGGTTAAACGTAGACGGGCACGACTATAACACGATAGATGAGACGATTCCAATCGATCAAGCCTGGCACTCACCGTATGGGGCCAGTAAAGCCGCTGCGGACATGATGGTTCAGGAATATGGTTATGAATATGGCATGAAGACGGTTTGCTTGCGCCCGAATTGCATGACCGGGGTCGCGCATGCGGGTGTTGAAAGCCATGGTTTTTTGAATTACCTTGTAAAGTGTGCGGTTAACGGTGAGAAATACAAGGTTTTCGGGTTTGGTGGGCAGCAGGTCCGGGACAATATTCACTCTGTAGACGTAGCAAGTGCGATATGGGAGTGCGTAATGGACCCGGAGCCAGCTGGTGTTTACAATATCGGCGGCGGGCCATCAAACGCCACGTCTATCATCGATTTGATCGACAGGATGCATGTCCGGTTCGGGTTCCCTATGACCGTAGAGATCCTGGAGCAAGAACGGGGAGCAGATCACTTCATATACGTTACGGACAATAGCAAGTTTCAGGCACGCTACCCAGGCTGGAAGATTACTCAAAGCCTGGATCAAATGATACAGGAGATTGTAGATGGCCAAAGTACCAGCAAGATCAGCGAAGCCGTCTACGGCTACGGATCAACTGTAGAAACGACGACCAAACTTTAGGAGGAGGTATGCTTGGCAATGGCCCATTTTCGGCTACAGGATTAGGCACGGACTCAGGAGCCACCGCTACTATGGCTGCTGATACGTATCAGAGATTTGTGGTTACGAATATCTCGGGACACGTTGATGCTGATTCGGTTCTTACGATCGAAAGTCCTGCATCTACAGTGTTGTGGGAAAGCAAAATTGATGTAAGCGTTGAGGGTTTTTCGTTTGATTTCAACCCTTGCATTCCAACAGTCGCAGTCAATACTGCCATTCTGGGCAAACTTGCCTCATCGTCGGCTGACTGCCAGGTAACGATTTCAGGTTACGTACTTTAGGAGAAAATGATGAATTCTTTTGTGGGCGAGACAACTATGACGCTCGAAAACACCGTTGAAAAATTTGATGGTGTTCAGGACCCCGCCCGGTCAGAGCTTTTTCTTGTTAAGGATCTTGACCCGGAGACCAGTCCAGTCCTGTATTACAAGTACGAGTCGATGGACCCGATGCGAACTGATACAGCTCATGATCACAACAAGATATGGCGGGAACAGACTACAGACGTTCCTTCCATTATTGTTGGCGGCGAGGAATATCCAGCCCTCTTGAAGGCTCCGGATGGCCGCGAGGTTAATATCGATGATGGGTTTATTATGGACTTCCATGGCCGCCCGACGCGCACGGTTGCGCAGGATCAGAACCGTGTTGTTCTCGACGAGGCTCAGGCGCGGGCGCGGGAACAGGCAGGTGGTAGCAGGCTAAGACGTTTCACCGAGTGGGGATTTAAGCTCGCCCGTGTTACGTTAACAGATGGCCCTGCCCAGCGGTTCCAGCTCATGGAATCCGAAAAGAAGCAACGGGATAAAGCCGAAACCAGTATGGCCACTCGACTTGAGGATGTATTCGCCGCATTGGTTAACAAGATTGAAGGTGGCAAGTTGGGCACAGCCCCAACGAAGGTAGGACCGTCATCTGCGAGCGAGTTAATGGATGCGTTCGATAATCTCACAAACGATCCTCTGCAGGCCGCTGCGCTGAAGGAGCACCTCCTCGGCGAACTTGAATCAAAGGCTCCAGCCTCTGCTCAGGAGGAAAATAGCGGGGAATAAATGTCAACATTCGTGGATCTGTATACGGATCTGCTGAATCTGGGTGGGCAAGATGCTACGGGCGACGCCCTGGTTATGGCGAAAAATGCTATTAATCGGGCGTATCGTCGCACTTTGTCGCTCAGCGGTCAGGTGTCTTCGCAGCGGGAGTTTTCCATTACGACCGTTGTGAATACGAGCCAGTATGGTTTAGGCCCGTATATCAAGCGTATCCTCAATATCGACGATGGCGCAAATGACCGACAGGTTAAACAGATCACGAAGGCTGATTATGACGGGCTATATCCAGGCACGTCATCTACCGGTGATCCTTTCAATTACTACATACTGGGTGTGTATGGTGTAAATGCCCAGCCGTCATCTGCCAGCGTTCTGGCATTTGTCTCAGATTTAGGTGCGGATAACGGCAAGATCCGTGTCAGCGGTTTTGTTGGCGGTGTGTATTCCCACGAAAGCGTTACGTTGAATGGCACATCAACGGTCAATACGACAAAAAGCTATACCACTGTCGAGCGGATCACAAAACTCCAAGCGACAACGACGACTCATACAGGCACGGTCACGGTTAAGTCTAATTCGAACGCGGTTACCGTAGCCGTTATACCATATCATCTGGATTCAGCGTCACATATCTGGATCGAGTTCCATCCAAAGCCAGATACGATTCGGACATATACGGTTCGGGCTGAAATGAACAAGCCCAATATGATTAATGACGCTGATTGGCCTGATATTGATGAAGATTTTCATGATGCGATCTTGTACCTGGCTGCCGGTGAAGCATTGCCCGCGTTCGGCAATGAGGGTTTGGCTGCAAGGATGATGGAGGACGGTAAGGACGAGATCGAGGCGTTGGCGGGGACCCGTGTTTCGCGTAATATCATACGTCAGTTTGTGGATGTTACGACAAGTGCGGGAGTTGGACCGCAACGACCGCTTATCTCAGGGATTGATATTTCGTAATGGCTAATAACCCACGTATATCTCCAAGCCTGCAGACCTCACAAATCTTCAGGCTAAAAGGCCAGCGCAGCTTGTTCTATCCTGACGTTGCTCTTACGCCCGAGCACTGTGTGACGATTAAAAATGTCAATTTTACCGAGCAACGCACCGTAGACGTAAAAGCAGGGTCTACAAAATTTCATGCCGATGCTGTTGCAGGGACTAAGCCGATAACGGGATTGTTTCAAGCTACATTTTCTGATGGAACGGTTGAGAATATAGAGACAGCCGGGGCTGTTATTTATACCAATGATGGTTCTACGCGAACGGCGGTTACTGGCACGGCAGCGAAAACAGATGCCGAAACAGCCAAGTGCCGGATGGTTTTTATCGACGGCAAGATTGTCGGAACCGACGGAAACAGCAGGCCGTGGACCAAGGCCAAGGGGTCAAATGCTGTTCTTTGGGCCGACGCTACTGGCACCGGAATAACCGCTCCGTTCAAAACACATGTGGATGACTTTGTT
>TARA_R110001583_G_scaffold151016_2_pt1 | contig 15119 bp, 8 predicted proteins | sample TARA_R110001583 | Tara Oceans TARA_R110001583 (sample SAMEA4398432) | marine metagenome | biome: Polar Biome; feature: [MES] marine water layer (ENVO:01000295) within the mesopelagic zone...; material: water (ENVO:00002006), including particulate matter (ENVO:01000060) such as...... | reverse complement strand
GTTACGTGTTTCCACAAACTGGCCAATCAAACCTAAATTGGTGCAGCCTTCTGGTACAGGGTGAGGGCGATCACCTGCCGCGCGAGTCATAAATTGCGCGGTAATATAAGGCATCAGCGCGAGACGTATTTTGGTATTAGCAATTACCGCTTCTAGTTGATCGCTTATGCCTAGGTGATAACAAAGCTCCGCGAGTATTTCTTTACCAGTACATTGCGACATCGTTTTTGGGACGCAGTTACCTTGCTTATCCATCAGCAAACCATACACCCAAAGTACCAAGGTATCGTCTGGCTGGTCAGGAAAATGCGGTTGACGGTTGCAAGTAACACTCATTAACCAATTTGAATCGGTAAAAGTGATAATACCGCCAGTGACAGTGCGACCAGAATAAGGGTCGTTAACTGATAAGGTTTTAATCTTGTCTATTAGCGGGGATGGTTTACACGTGAGTGTGGCGGACTCCCAAATAGATTTATCGACATCACCGTAAAATTTCTCGGGTTTGCCAAATACGGGCGATTTTTGCGCGAGGTTTTTCCATAACGACCAACCGCTATTCTCGCCCGGATCATGCTTATCACATGCGAGTTTAGGTATTGTGTCCATATCGCCATAGGCTGTGTGTTCCGTCATAGAGCCTGTCAGTGCCAAGACAAGATCCTCGGCTTCCACGTCAATTCTTAAATCTTCTTTTTCATCTTCCTTGCCCTTCTTAATAGTAACCACGCCGTGAATAGCGGTAACGACTTTTTTCTCACTCGAGAACTTAATATCAAGATCGTGTATGCAAGTATTGAATTTAAATACTACACCTTTTTCGCGTAAAAAATTTGTCAGCGGTTTGATAAAAGTATCGTATTGATTGTATTTAGGGAAAACCAATGCTGACATATCGCCAAAACCGTCAATGGCATCAAGGAAACGATGTAAATACAGTTTTGTCTCTAACAAACTATGACAGTTCTTAAAGGCAAACATGGAGCGGAATAAAAACCAAAAATTAGTTTGTAGAAAGCCAGTGCTGAAATACTCTTCGATACTGATATCGTCTAACGTTTCTTTGCGTTTCAGTATCAGGCGAATCAACTCCCATTGCTGTGATTTACTTAAACCGAAGTCATTAGCATCTAAAAGCTCACCGCATTTATGCATTAAACGCGCTTTCGAATAGTTTGGATCGTTGTCATTGATCAAACGATATTCATCAAGTACGGAGTAGCCGTCTGGCAGCTCTACTGCAGGGATATCCTGAAAGAGATCCCAAAGGGTATCGTAATTCCAATTCATCTCGCGGCCACCACGAATGATATAACCATCATCCGGATTGCCAGCGCCATCCATAGAGCCGCCTTCGATATCCATTTCTTCTAATATGGTAATGTTCGCCGCAGGCATATGAGCGTCGCGAATAAGATAAAACGCCGCCGCTAGGCCACCGATCCCACCACCAATAATCCATGCCTTACGCTTCTCGATGCCGGGCGTCGGTAAGGTCTTGTGGCGGGCATATGGCGCAATGTAATCGTAAGGCGGCAAGGTATTTAGCGGTTGATGATGCCAATAATCCCTCGTTGCATCGGGTTCATGCTCAAATCCTTCTGGCGCGGTTGCTGCAATAGGAAACTTCGAAATGTCTTCAATACTCATGGCACCGGTTCCTTTCGTTGGTGGCGTTGCTTTGAGTTATGTTGGCACAAGTGGAAAAGGTTTGGGGTGAGCTAGATCAAGGGGTGGGGGCGAATTAGATTTGAACGGTCTCAATAATCGTTCAGATCGCATACATTGGAATAAAAGGATTTTAACGGGTATTTCGTAAGTGCTTACTTACTGTAGATGTCTTGCAGAGATGGCCCGCCCGGCAGAATTCGAATCTGCGACCTCTGCCTCCGGAGGGCGAATCGATTTTCGACCTTAAACTACATGGTATTGATTTATAAGCACTTTTTTGGTGTTTTATCACCGCCCACCAGGTAACTTAAAGTAAGCTTACACAATACTGGGTCACAAAAGTTGGATCGAATTTTCAGATTTTTTGACTTCTGCCGACATTTACGATCATTTGGGCGACAGAAAAGCATAGTCAATTAACAGCATAGTAATTGAGCAGCAAAGCCGGAGCAATCAGAGTAGTGACTATTGGTTGCTGTTCTAGCCCTATTCAAGGGTGTTCAATAATAATGAATGTTCCTTGAGCGTCTATGACACTATGTTGAATTTTAAAGAGATATAGCGTTTGAATACGTAGGTCGCTTTGTAGATATTTTATCCCTAGTAGAGGATAAGCCACATGAAAATCACGTCAACTGAACTCCTCGCTAAAGCGATGAGGCAAGCCAGAAAAGATCAACGGCCCTCGAAGGCAGCAATAGCTGATAGAATAGGCATTAAGCAAGCAACCGTATCAGTATTTGAGAATCATCCAGACGGAAGCCATTTAGATATCTTATTCAAATGGCTGTCTGCTTTGGAGCTTGATTTGCAGATAACGAGACGCAATGCCCCACTAGACAAAACTCAGTGGGATCAGGAGTGGCAATTAGGCTGCCCTCAATGGAATACCTGTTTGTGTTCTGGATAAGCGTGCGTCAGGTGCGCTGAGTTTTCGGTATCTAGCTGATAGGTGCAAAGACATTATTCTCGCCCTGTTTCGCTGCCTTTGGCAAGAGGCGCATTACCATGTTCTTATCAAGATCAAAACTTAAAAGCTGATAGAACCTCTGTCGTTATTGTAAGAAAAAAAGATGAATATTAACCACTATTTGATGGGTTTTATCCAGTATTACGAACAGTTCTATCTGAGTCGTATTGTTTAATTTAAAGCTAATGGGGTTAAATAATCATTACTATAGCACATCAGCCCGACGATTCGCATATGCTGAACAGTGGTTTATTTTTAGTATAGCTCTGGCAGATTAGAAAGAACTCGTACCGGAGTTTCATGATACTGAGCTCTCAAAATGAGGTGAATCGCTACCAGTTTGAACACAATAGTAGTAATGTTAGTATCAGATATTTGATAGTTGTATAAGGAGGCACGGGCTAATATGAAACATAAGATTGATAAGGCAGTTCTGCAGGAATATCTGGACATAACAAATCAATGGAATTTTGATTTGGCAGTCGAAAAACTGATAGAGAAAGATTCTGGCAAGTGGAATTTAGGGCGAGCGGAAAGTGCACTACTGGGCTACAAGCGTTATATGGCTTTAACAAAAGCTCTTGGTGGGTTGCAGTTAGTACCAAATGCTGACATTGATGAAATCTGGCACATGCACATTCTGGATACTCGTGCATACATGGCTGATTGTGATGAGTTGTTTGGAGAATATCTACATCACTATCCATATTTTGGCATGCTCGGTGAGGAAAATAAAAAAGAGTGGATTCAGGTGCAAAATGAGTCTGATGCATTATGGCAAGACTTATTTGGTGAGCAATTGTATCAGACCGATAGAGAACCCCAAAAGTGTCCTCAAGTATGCCCATGTCATATTGGGGACACCGTAATGACTACTTCAGGGTTAACATCTATTCAAAAGAGCGCTTGATTCAGTGGCTAAAGGTAAGTCATGTAACGACAGAAAACTGTTAAATTTTAATAGCAGGGAAGCCTTTGGTCACAATCAGATATCCTTAGATATTCCATTGATTAACGAGCATGGCTATCAAGTCATACGTCGATATGGGACAGATATAGTTCGTTTTGAGCAAGATCTTAGTGACCTTTCGAAAGGCAAGTTATTCTATTCAGAGCGAATTGGTAGTATATGCCACCGATATAGAGTATTGCCGGGAAGTAAAAATTTTTCAGAGCAACTAAATTGTGGTGGTTATCATACAGACTTTATGTTTCAGCCCAATCCTCCAGCGTTTATAGCCATGCTTTGCTTAGAACCTGACCCCAAATACCCTTTTTATGGACGCAATCAAGTTGTCAGTCTAGGAAAGTTTATAGAAAAAGTTCAAGATTTGTCTGGCATATCGGAAGAAGATCTTAGAAAACAAAAGCTACATTACAGTTTGCCAGGGCATGGAGAATATAGCCAATCTTTGTTAGATAGCTTAGGTGGGAAAATTATCTTTCGCTTTCATGAGCTACTGATAGACCAGCGTTTCTGCGAAAGTGAATTACTTCCAAAAGAGAACTTCATCAAATTTCTACACTCTGTATTTATGGATGTGTCTGAAGATATTTGCTTAGATCGTGGAGATATTCTCATTGTTTCAAATCACCACGCATTACACCGAAGATCAGAGTGTAGTATTTCTTATATGGGGAGTACTTCTCAAATTAAGTCACGGGAAATGGCGAGTATTCGATTTAACTTATGAAATATATATTTAATGAGAATTTTGACGTCAAGCAAAAAGAGGTTCCATATCATGGGATTGTTGATTTCGTCTTGGGATCCTGTCGAGACGATATCATAGTAATCAATAATGAAGCGAAATCGATAATTGCAAGCGCACAAAAAAATGGCGTGATTGAAGATTCAAACTTCTCTGAAGTAGAAGTTAGCCGGCTGATTAGTGAGGAAATATTAGTTCCTTATGATAAGTCAGAAGACTACCAATCGCCTTTCTTTACTGAGGTTCTGAATTTTTGGTTGCAGGTGACTGATAAGTGTAATTTGGATTGTAGTTATTGTTACATCCCTTCATTAAATAGTAAAAACACTATTAGATCTGACTTATTTGAACTGCTGAATAAGAAAATAATAGAGGTGCCTGGGTTAAAAACAGTAAATCTCAAGATTGCAGGAGGAGAGCCACTTCTTTCATTCTCTAAATGGAAGAAGGGCGTTGTTGAACTCCGCGAAAATCTTCTGAAGGAGAAGATTGAGCTTAACATGAGACTAATATCAAACTTAACGGTGCTAACTGACGAAATGATTGAGTTCTTCAATCATTATCAGGTTTCAGTTTCTATCTCGTTGGATGGTCTCGGTACATTTAATGATAAAAATAGGATATATATTGGCAGTAGGAAAGGAACATATGCAACTATCAAAAAAAATCTCGATAGACTACTTATCAATGATATAAAGCCGAGCGTGATGGTAACAGCAACCTCTGAGAATCGAGAAGGTATACGCGATTTAATAAGTTTCTTAGTAGATCGTGATATTACTTTCAGAATTGCTGATGCTAAAGGTGGGGGGATATCTAGTGATGAGTTTGAATCTCTGATGGATAGTTCAATGAGTGTTCTTAAAGAAGGTGTTAAAGCTAGTTACCCAATAAGTAGAAGAGTCGTATTCTCAGATTTGCGGACTCATTATCCTAGTTCCACTCCATGCTCTATGGGTAAAAATGGTGCTGCAATATATTTAGATGGATCCGTTTATTTTTGCCATACTGAATTTGAGAAAGGAAGCCCCGTTGGTCATCTTGAAGAAAACGAAAATCTTTTGGGCATAATTCGACGAGGAAAAGAAAAGCACTATGGGTTAAGTGATGATTGCCGAAGTTGTGAATATAGGCTCATCTGTGCAGGAGGTTGTCCGTTATATCGGGTGAATGGCAAAAGTCCGATGTGTGGAGCATACAAGAAAATTCTTAAGAGTGTACTCGATTTGTATGATCAGGAAGAATCTGAAGTATAAAATATCAGGGATTAAAGAAAATAATCTCAAAAATCTAGATTTCGAGGGCGAAACTGGTGAAGTGATTGTTATATCTGGCGTGAGTGGTTCGGGAAAATCAACGTTAGTTAATCAAGTCATCGCTGCTGAAGCTAGACGTCAGAGTATTATTCGAAAAAAAACTGACGATATATACTACTATAGTGTGCGCCCATTATTTAGGACGGCGACGAAAATACCAGATCCGGTAATTGTATCGCAAAGGGCAATTACTCCGAGTGTTAGCTCTACTTTTGGAACTAGAACAGGTATCAATAATTTAATAATCAACCTTTTTGTGAAAAAGGGTGAGATTCATCATCTGAAAAAGCTTATTGGTAAGCCCGATATCTCAACAATTATAGAGTTTAGAATTAAATACCATCCAAATGCAGCCTTGCTTGGGAGGATATCGAATTATGAGAATGTTAGCCATAGTAAGCTCCTTGCCCTTCTTACGAGCTTAAGTATTGAGCATTTATTTATTCGTAATGAAGGTGGTAAGGCAGTTAAAAAGGTAGCTCTAAATAAGCTGCCTAATATCCGACTAGATCGTCATGAAATCTTTATTGATTTAGATCAGAGTCAAAACATAAAATTATTAATTTCTAAGACCCGCGCCACCCCCTTTATAATTAATGATTCGGTGGAATTAGACTGTAGTGAATATGGTTTGTCATTAGACGATGGGAAAAGCTTTAAGTTACCATCAAAACTGCTATTTTCACGCTCCACGATGTCTTCCTTATCTGGTTGCTGCTCCAAATGTGATGGGAGTGGAAGCTATATAACTTATGATTGCTCAAGCGTTATAGATACTAAAGCAATTATAGAAGAGGGATTTCTAAAAGTACCCCTCACCGCATCTGGAAGATATAAGGGTTTTAAGTACCTGCCATCAGGATTTGTCAGGCTTCTAAAAAAGCAGGGTATTGATACTAAAACAAGCTTCTCTGGGCTTTCAAAAATTCAAAAAGATACAGTCATCGATATATTAAATGATAAGTTGTCAAAAAACAGAAATGATCCGTATACAGATAACTTTTCTGATGGAGTCCAATGCGAGGAATGTCTTGGGACCGGACTAAACACTAGCGCCAGAGCTGTCACTATTAATGGTAAAAGTATCGATTTCTTTTTTACTCTTTGTTCTTCAGATTTGCATGAAGAGCTCCTTCAAATCCAATATGAAGATGACTATCTTAAGAAAGCTATGACTGTGCTTTCATATATTTCTAAGCTATCTATTGGTCATATCTCTTTGAATCGATCAACAGCTACATTAAGTTCTGGTGAGCTTCAAAGGTTGAAGCTTTTATCTGTTCTATTAAATAAATATTCGGGGAGGGTTGTCGTTATAGATGAGCCATCTTCAAATCTTCAGTACAAAGATAATCTAAAAATAGTGGGACTGATTAAAGAGCTGAAAGCACGAAATAATAGCGTGATTATTGTTGATCACAATCCTATATACGCTGCTATTGCTGATAGAGAATTGAAAATTGGACCGGGATCAGGTGACTTAGGAGGCAGATACTGTGAGGTTGCTGATCTCTCTGACAGGATTAATTCATTTAAGGATTTTGAAAATTTAGAATTTCTCAATAAGAAATTTCCGCTTAGAATAATTTCATTTGAAGACCTTAGGAATATAAATTTAAAGAAAGTTAGGATTTTAGAAAAGTCTATTACTGCTGTTATAGGAGCTAGTGGCTCTGGTAAAACTACTCTTTGTAGAGATTTAATCTATCCAGCATTATCGGCTACTGACGAAGTTATGTTTTTTGATAGTAAGCCTGCCCAAGGATCTTTTAATTCGATTGTTGCTACTTATTTAAATGTTTCCGATAGGATGAGGAAATTTTATTCATCTAACATGAAAAGTGATCTGAAAGCTGCTGATTTTAGTTTTAACTCATCTGGTGCTTGTGATCGTTGTGGTGGCCGAGGACTCATTGATGGACATGTATGTGGTGTTTGTATGGGGAGTCGATTTAAGCCCGATTCAGCATTATTCCAAGTTGAAGGCATGAGTATAATAGATCTGTTATGTTCAGATCTGAAAGAGATACCATTGAATGGTGGGTTCTCATTTCTATATGATGTAGTTCAAGTTTTAAATAAATTGTCTCTTTCACATATAAGCCTTGGTCGAGAGACGTCAAGCTTGAGTGGAGGTGAGCTTCAGAGGCTAAAACTAGCAAAATTTATACTCTTTAATAAGAATCGTATAGAGAGTAAGAAATTCTATATTATTTTGGATGAGCCTTGTAGAGGGCTTGATCCAGAGTCTGTTGATTGTTTGTATCAAGCTTTAAATTTTTATCTAAAAGATACGACTGTTATTGTAATTGAGCACAACCCTCAATTCATATACAAGTGTCAATATATTATTGATTTAGGTGAAGGTTCTGGTGTTAAAAACCAGAAAACTGTCGTTCAGGGTTTTGTTGGAGAAAAAGATTTCCCGAGTCTTAATCATTACAATATAATGTCTAAGTTAATAAGTGATTATAAAATCAATATTGATACCGAAAATGACCAAGGTTTGAATATCGAAGATGATTTTGAAACTAGGAATATCGCAGGTAAAAAAATTGAATTGATTCCACCTTTATTAATTAGTCAGAAAAATTTCGCGCTAGAAGATAAGTATTCAAGAAAATTTATAGCTTACGGCGATTATGATTCATTTTTTTATAAAAATAAAGAATCCCTTGAGGCTGGATTGTCCCATTATACCGAGTTCTTTTATAATCCATTCGTTGTATTTTTAGAGAAATATCCAATTGTACCAGATTCTCTGATTAAAGAGACTGTCAAAAAAATTGATAAAAGCTTAGTTGTATGTTCGTCTAACGTTTGGGACTACAAGGTTTGCGCACTATCTTTCGAAGAGGCTTATGTCAAAGGGGGGGGGGTTGTAATTATTTCTACCCAAGATTATAAATACCAATATCATGGTGTTAGATTGTTTAGTGTTCGTGATCGTATAGCCGACAAAGTGTTTCCAGAGAAATTTGCTTTCAACCTTTATAAAAATTCATGTGACTATTGCGAAGGTTATGGATACATTAAATCTTACCCATTCAAACAGTGGATTAAACGTTCTCTTTCTATTCTGGACTCATCATTCATTCCTTATCAAGTTCAGAAGTATATACCAAAGACTGCAATAAATAGATTTTATAAAGAAGGCCTGTTTGATTTTTCGTTACCATTTAATAAGCTTACGAAACAGGAAATGAATATTCTATTGTATGGTTTTAAGGAATATAAATTTAAAAAGGCTGGTAAACTTGATGATAGTGAATCTAGCTTTATTGAGTGGCGAGGACTGAACTCATACGTTTATCGTAATTCCGTAAAGTTAAGCCCGAAGAAAGATATTAATACATTGCTTCAATTTGTAGAATGTCCTTTTTGCTCTAATGGAATTTCTAATAAATCTGATTATTATAATGTTGATGGCGTACCATTTTCTGATTTTCTAAAGTGAATTATTTGTATTATGCGAAACCGCCAATAATTATTTAGCATGATAAAATCGCTTTCGAATAGTATCATTTAGACTAATATACCCATAAGCCAGTTAAAAATTATTTTATAGCTTTCAATATTTGGGTTTTTAATTAAAAACTCTCTGATGCTCATACCCGATAGAGGGCTGTCCGGGTAGGGGTGATTAAGGAAGTGATCAAATGCACCATCTGGACTTACTCTGGAAAGCGCTTCGTTAATCTGGTAAATCAAATTCATACAATTATAAAGGGGCGAATCAATTGATAACTCAGGAATATTCTGTATTTCTATGAACTCAAATTTGCTAATGCCTAATAATATAGAGGTTTCATTCGGTGTTAATCTCCAATTTTTTATCGAGGCGTTAAATTTCGCCTAAGCATCACTCATTTTCATTAAGTCAGACATGTTTTATCCTTCTTAGTTGTAAAATTCAGTATGGCATCTTTATGTGCGTATTATAATAAATGACTGTTACCGAGAATAAGTAATATCTGGTTGTTTATTATCCTTCAGTGAAGCTTAGAAAAAATAGCACTTTAAAGCTAGTCGTTTAACAGCGCGTGACCTATAAGGTCATCGCTCACAATTCAACTCAGGTAAGTTACTGTTTTAAAAGTAAAATAATATTTAAAATTTTTAAACGACGCGGAGATTGTGATGTCATCATTGCTGCCTGCCTTATAATCTACCACTCCGGTAAACCACGCCTTAGGGGATCTACAGTCATGCTCATCGCATGCTTTTGGGGATCCGTAAGAAAGTATTCCGACCCCATATGAGCTCTGTCCCACCGTTGCTATAGGTGAAGTAGACCATAGCAAGTCCAGCATGATCACATTTCCTTCGAGAAATCTTTGAATGATCCTCCATCGCTATAGCTAATCCCCCCGGCGTACTGGGCATGATGAGCATTTTTTATTAGGAATCTGCCTCTTATTCAACTGTGTGAATGCAGATATACGCCGTCACATGGTGGGTGGAATTACGCTCCAGCCTACTAGGAAACGTATCTGTCCCTCCGCTGCTATAGGTCTGATAACAACTCAGATTGGAGCGAACAGATGACGGAATTAGCAGAAAAAATAATGAATCCACCACCTAAAAAAAATGGAATTCAGCAGATTTATGAAAACCTAGAGAGGATAAAAACTGAACACACAACTGTTTTTCTACAAAAAATAATTGATTACACTGAGAAATTAAAAAAATCATGTACGAATCTGGACGACTGGCAGAGCGATTACCAAACGTTAGCGGATAGGCGTATGCGAGGGTTGATTCTCCTGCATCCGGTCTGGGCAGCAATGTATGTCGATAATCGTAATCGACCTGATATTCAAAAATTGCAGTTTGAATTTCTAATGGGATTGAAATCTGAACATTCAAAAAATCTAAAAAATCACGATATAGACGGTTTTGGTCTGATAATCAGGAAATGTCAGATGATGCCCCCTGTAGATGTTGATGGTGTTAATGCAACTGATATTTTAGATTTATTGAGATTGAGCCCATCACAATTAAAAAACTCAAAAAGATTTTTGTTCGTTTGTGATGGAGAAAATGTTCATCGGCGGAGATTTGGTAAAAAATCATTTATTGATGGTTTAAATATTAGCAAAAAAATATCTAAAAATGGTGTTCAGATTGATCGTGATGGATATTTAGAGGTCATTATACCGTCTGATCCTGATGATGCCGAATCTCTACCTGGGATTGCTGAGTATTATGAGAAAAATTCTAATCAAAATAATGGGTTAGAAAAAAATGAAAACTTTGAAATCGAACGTCAATTCCTGCAGATAGGCGAGATTCGGTCAACAACAGTTGAGGTTAGACTAGCTGGTCGCGATAGCACGAACATCATGAATCGATTGCGTCGGGAAAATGCTGCTATTGCAATCGATAATAGACAGTTATCAGATTACGAACTCGGCGAAATTTGGAGTTTAATTAAAAATGGTCTGGATTGGTATGACAGTGACGAAATCGAATGGTTGGTGATCAGAATATTAAAATTATGCCTAAACTATGGTTTCAATGTGACTAAAATTCTAGGCATAACTAGAAAATCGACGAATGCGAACTCGCAATTATCGATGGAGAGAATTTATTATGATGCCGAGAATAATTCAATTCATATACCTAGAATTAATCCAGAATATAAAAAAATTGAAAAGCCAGCGTTTACAGAAAATAGGAGTGACTCGTTATATTACGCTACGCATGTCGAATTGCCAAATTACTCAATGAGCGTTCGCGATATGACGAGGTTAATTAATAAAATAAATAAATATGATGAGGCTGTAATCAATAAGGGGATTCGTAATATTCTAGGGCCATTAAATATTGATACGTCGCGTTTTACTGTATCTAGGATATCCAATTCAATAATCAATATTGCGAGAGCAAATTTTGATCCAATGATTGTTCAAACAACATTTGGTCATAATGTCCCGTCCACGAGTGCACCACGTTTTTATTCAGCAATCACATCAGAAGAAATTTATCAGTGCTATAAATTTTCTCTAAAAACTCTCATGTCACGCTGTGGTGGGTATGTTCCGTTAGATGATCGTACGCCTCAGACAGGTGTTTTTAGTGCTAGATATGTTCCGGGAGCTCAGGATGTCTCGCTGCTATTAAAAAAATTGGCAAAATCTTGTCAGGAATCTAAGGTTTTTACCAATGATTGGCACAATAATATCACGCTGCTATGCATTGTAACCCAGTCAATTTTCACGACAGTACGGGGCATCAATGATCCGTTGATAGAGATTGATTCAGGGTGTGACGTTTTATATTTCAGAGATAAAGATAATTCGAAATTTTCTCATGCTCGGTTTCAGCCAGTTCATCCAATGGCAATTCAAATATCGAAATTTTACAGAGTTGTTAGGCAGTTATCGATTCAACGAGTTGCTGCTGATAAAAAAATTGAAAGTTTTTGTTTTTTTATTGATGATAATAACTCTATCGTTGACAGTAAAGTTGGCAATATAGAAAAATATTTATCTAATTTTTCTAATCTACCAATAAATTCAATGAGGAAATATATAAAAAATAAATTACGCGAATTGGGCGTTAGTTATGAGGCATCGGGTATGGTTATGAATCATCATTCCATGGGTGAGGCAATTTGGGACGATTTTTCAGTTCATTGCCCGATCACTGCCAAAAAATCAATTTTAAATGCCTACGAAAAAATTATCATTGAATTAGAAATTAATCAGGAGTGGTTTCAATATGCCAACTGAAATTTTAGAATTCACCAGGTCCGCATTATCACAATTAAATATCGAATTAGATTCTGAGAATTCCATTTCAGGTACTCAATTGAGAGAATTGCTCGATGTTATGGAGCGGTTAGCTGGCGGAGACGATGTTCAGAGTCAATTCAATTATTTGGTAGAACGCTGGCGCGAGGAGGGGCGAATTGGTCTTCGTGAAATTTACAGAACATCTGTTATTGAGACGCCACCGGCTCCAATAAATCCTGACAATGAAATTTTTTATCGATCAATTATAAAATTTGATAACATGTTTTATCAAAAAATTCATGAGTTCGATCCAAAATTTCACACGTCGGTAATCATATATAGTCTCATTCGAAATTCGGTCTTACTCGATCCACGACAGATAAAGCACATATATGAACATGGTTTTATTGAGGGATTGGTACGACACAACGACGTTTATTGGTATCGATTATCGAATGACACAATCTGGATTCCAGATGATTATACGCTGAGTTTGATTTTTTATTTTAGGGATAATCTGATTCTGAAAAAATCAAAATCTTGGTTTTCCTGTCTCAATAATTTTTTGAAAACTTACGATAATAATTTTTCGACTGTTAATCAAAAGCAATTTCTATCAGCAATGATTGGATTTCATAAAACACAAATGCCGGCAGCCATGGTCAATGTTCAGACGGATCGATCGAAAAACCGATTTTTCACTGAAAAAATCTTGCTGAGATCATTGTCTGGAAAAATCGATAATCAGAGATTTATCAATGAATCTGATTTTAAATCAAATATTTCACGAAAACAGGCACGTTCAAAAATTTCCGCTGAAATATCTAACATTATAAAAAACCTAAATGATCAAGAGGATTTATTGGTTGAAATATTAAAATCTCCGAATTCATTGAGCTATGCAGCTATTTCTGTGATTCGTTGTGTTTATTATTATGCAAAAAATAGTACTAGATTCGGTAAAAAAATTAAAGCATCTGGCCTTCTGAGAATTTATAATGATCTAATAGGTCGTTTTCAAATGCAATTTTCAAATAACAACCCTGAAGAATTTTCTGATGAGGATTTAATCTCTGAGCTGTTGGATATGATTAATCAGGTACCAGTCGAATCACAACCGAATTTACGAGAATCCATCGAAAAATATTTATGGTTTTTACACCGGTGTCAAAATAGAAAACTGTTACAACTAAATTTTAAATCAAATTTATCGGCTAGTGTTAAGCGCCCAACAATGCTGCTACCGCATGAATACCGACGATTATATGATGAATTGTCCAAAAATATGGTCAGTGAGATTTCGTTAGATCGACGTAATTTTGTTAAAAACATGCTGTTATTGCTGATCATTGGTTATCGTCTAGGCCTGAGGAGAGGAGAAATTGAAAACCTATTGGTCAGTGATTTTCATCTAACCCGATTCATGGTTGTTATCGTTCAGCCCCATCAAAATCATCAATTGAAAACGGCTTATAGTCCACGTCAAGTCGCGATCAGCGGCAGGTTCAGTGATGACGAATTAAGTTTTTTGAAAAATTATATTCGTACTAGAATTAACAATGCTGATATTTCAAACAAAAAATTATTGGCTTCAGATTATGATCGTTCAGAGTCAACATATTGCGACAATTTATTTGAGGTACTTACTCGAATGCTCCAGGGTGTTACGAATGATTCTAAAATTCGGTTTCATTCGCTGCGTCATTCATTTGCATCAAGAAATTTTTATATGATGATGTTTATGAATAATTTAAATCGTAATATTAATAATGATTATTTGAGTATTGATTTGGATGAATTCGATCGATTCAATCAATATCTCAATCGTGTTAGGCCTAGTGGCATTGGAACACGTCAATTCAATGTTTTGCATCAATTAGCCTCTGAAATGGGTCATAGCTCGCCAGAAACAACGCTTAAGACCTACATTCATACGCTGGATATTATATCCAATGAATATCGTGATGGAAATTTACCACGATTTACAGCCAAAACATTTTCGTTATTATTGGATCGTAATGTAGAGGCTATTTATAAACACTGTAAAAAACGAGGTATTTCATATAATGATGGGCTAATTTCTGTTCCATCTGTCAGAGATGTTATTCATAATCGTATGAAAAAACTTGTGAAAAATATTTCAGTTGACAATTGGCTAGATGTTTCAGAATATTCGCCAGAAAAATTGTATTCTAAAGATGATAATTATTATAACGACTTGGTTAAATTTCTTGAGTCGTTGAAAAACAATGAAATTACGATTAAACAGTTTTATTATTTATACCCTGTATTTAAGATTATTCCTAAGTTTCTTAAGCGGGATAAAAATATTTTGAATGTGATTGTTAATCAATGGTCTCGAAGCGATAAGAAAAAAATGAAATTAATGATCGAGAATTTTCTAAATCTGCCTAATATGGCGAGGGAGGAATTCGCATATCGTTGGAGTCTGATATCCCATCAGGCACCAAATGATGTTTTTGTAAAAAAACCGGATTTTTATAATCACCGTCAGAATAGTGCGTGGAATTTTATTATGAAGCTCGGAATCAATGCTGATGCTGAGTAGTTGAAAATTCTTCGGTTTTATTCATCGCAGTATAATTTCAGATGTGGTTGTACAGATGATATCCGTATAACTACATCTGATTTTTTGGATATTTGCTATTGATTAAACACGGAATTCAACGGGTCACTCCCCGGATTCTCA
>TARA_R110001583_G_scaffold175436_1_pt1 | contig 15132 bp, 11 predicted proteins | sample TARA_R110001583 | Tara Oceans TARA_R110001583 (sample SAMEA4398432) | marine metagenome | biome: Polar Biome; feature: [MES] marine water layer (ENVO:01000295) within the mesopelagic zone...; material: water (ENVO:00002006), including particulate matter (ENVO:01000060) such... | reverse complement strand
TATTCAATGGAGCATATAACAAGGGATACCAAGGCAAGATGTAAGGTGGCAAGCCCAGGGCTTTCATGCCTCGCTGTCCTACTGCTAAACGTGTCACGCTGAGATGAATTTGCTTTTCGATACGACGCCGTAACCAAGGAAATACACGGTAGTGGCGCTCAAGAGGCTCATCCATTAATGCCCGCCCAAGAACACGACTACTCTCATCAGCAGTTGGTTGACTTAAAATATTCCGATAGAGCGCAACTCGACCACTCTCCTCAGAGTGACTCAATAGCGCTTCATCGACTCCCATTAGCCAGCCAATATAACGCCAAAGGTGCATAACCGACTCGGCCTCTTCCTTCGTAAATATACAGCCAAGCAAACGACAGCCAATTAAGAACACAGCTGAGAAACCTAAGTAGGTCGCCTGCATATCAACCTGATTAATCGGTAAGCCGTAATAACTGGCGTCCCATTCGGGCTTGGCTGCAACATGACGTCGAACCATGGCGTGGATAGCACGCACTTTTAATGTAGAGCGAAAGCCGGCACCACCAATGTTCAACGCAACCGAACCAGTGCAATCTATCCACCACTTCGTTGTTTCTGCTATACGCCGCGGAGCACCCTTTTCCAGAGTGCCTGTTGTCACCAAAGTATGATTAATCGCACCAGCCTGATAACCCGCCATTAAGCCGAAATCACGCAGAACCCGCATACCAATTTTGCCCGTGCGCGCAATGACGTCCGTCGCCAGAGTCAGCTGCTTATGATCAAGCCACTTTGGCGCTGTTGTAACGGCCTGCATGAAAGCCAACAATGGCTCCGGCAGTTGTGAATCGACAGGAATGACACCATCAACGACTTGGTAGAACAGCTTGCGTCTATTAGCTGCATCTTCAGCCAGCATCCAAGCAACCAGGGCATCTGCCAGCGGATCGCCATCATTCAACTTGCGCCCTAAAGTAAACCAATCCACATCACTCGGTTGAACTACCTCGATATTTCCTAAAAACAGCGTCATCGGCTGTAAAACTGTGTATGCAGCCTCTTTGTCTGCACCATGGCGGCTCGGTATTGTTTCGCTTTTCATAAGAATACGACCTTATTGGTACTTGACAGTACCAATCTAATGACAGGTTATGGTACTGTCAAGTACCAAATCTAAGGTGAAGAATAAGTGAATGCTTAGATAGACCACAACAGAGGCCTCGAATACACTTTAATGTATGGAAAATATTGCACTCCCCCAAAGCACTTCACATCGCACTCGCATTCTAGAATCGTTAGAAACGTGTCTAGACGCCAAGTCGTTTCGTGATATCACCCTAACCGATATTACAGCCGCAGCGCATATATCTCGCCGGACTTTTTATGAACATTTTACCAACAAGGACGAGTGCCTGTTGGCATTAAGCGAAGAAACAAGTACGCAGATAATGAAGGCAATTCTTACTTCATTTTTAAGCACTGATTCGTGGCAAGAGAAAGTAGAGAAAATTAGCCATGCTTATTTAGAAGAAATTCAAAACAAAACGGTACTAATGCGAGCTTTGTATATCGAATTAGGAGCACTGGGCTTAGAAGGACAGGAATTACGCCGCAAAGTTGCTGATGTATTTGCTGATTTTTTATGCAATCAAGTAAAAATACATATATTAAATGGCGATAATTTAAACGAAATATCACATGATATAGGCGTTATAATTGTTTCGGGTATAAACCAATTAATACTTAATCGATTGCTAGATGACAATAAAGCCAGATTAACTGACCTCACCAGCACTGCGGTACAAATTATTTACAGCGTCTCTAAAAATTAGCAATTAAAATTCCGACCTAATATTAGCGAACACACATCCGAGTGATGCAGAAGAACTGTCACCAATAGAGATCAGAATGCAAACTCCATAATTTGGTGATACTGATAAAAAAGTTATGATGTATAAGCTGCCAAGCTAAAAGAAATACAGAGAATATTCTTGCAACAACGAAGGCAGCCTTATAAATTTAACGATAGAAAGAAGAGTTAACGTATAACTAGATTTTTGACTTCTAAGCGTGTATCACCACAATCGCCACCTCTTGGTGAAGATAAATCGAATATCACGCGACTAGTAGACTCGAGTAATGGTGAAATATGTTTTCCTTTCAAAGTAAACTCTAAATTGGTCCAGTCTCGTTCCGCATCAGAATACACACCCAATCTCTTTAAATCTCCTGAAGTGTCGCCTACAGATACAACTAAGGGATAATGACAACTTTGAGCTGCAAAGCTTTCATCAGTAATAATGCGATATGAGAGCGCCATGGTATGACCCGTCACATCTACCGAATCAAAGGCTGCTTCTAATTGAAAGCGCCCTCTCTTGCTTGTCCAACCTGCATCGATCGCGATTAAATAATCCGGTTCTGTATCCAAAGTTAATGGTTCAACCAAATCAACTTCAGCATTTTTGTACTGGCGAATGTTCCAATTAATTTTACTTTGATCAGTACCCTCAAAGAAAACCATATTACCGAATGCTGTAGCTGCATGGCGATAAGGTAGTACTGCCTGATAGTTGTCGCTGTAGTACCATTCTTTAGCCGCATCTAATGATGGGAAAGTTAGAATAATTGTCCAATTGTTATCCCATTCCCCCTCAAAAACTTCTTTATCGAAAGTTGCAACCAGTGGCTTTCCACCGTAAAAATCAACTTCAACTTCGGCTGGCACTGCATACTGATTAAAGAACATGTCTACATCAACGATTTCCGCCTGCAAAATAATATATGCTTTATTAACTTTATCATTTTGATCAATAAGTGCATCTTCTTGCGCATAGGCTAACTGAGTTAACATCGAGATTCCGCTAACAACTAACCACTTTAGATACTTCATAAAATCCTCCATTTTTTATATAAATTTAAGCAGGAACAACAACTTCAAGACCAAAACTTAACAACATCGAATCAACGTCACTAAATAACCGTTCTGGATTCATCGTTTGCAATTCCTTGGCGCTAGAATACCCCCACAATACTGCAATTGAGTTAATTCCAGCATTACGGGCTGTTTGCAGATCAACGATGGTATCTCCGATCATGAAACACTCAACTGGTTTAAACTGATTTATCAGTCTGAGTAAGGTCTCAGGATCTGGTTTCGCTTTATTTTCAGGACTTAGCCCGACAATGGCATCGAAAGAAACGTTAGGGAACATTGCAGCAACAATCTTCTGAGCTAACGGCTGAATTTTATTGGTTAAGACCGCCAGATAATGACCTGAGCTAACAATAGCCGCCATCGCAACGTCGATATCAGGAAATGGCTTAGAACGAACCAAGCAATCTTCTCGGTAGTTCAACTCAAACAAGAAATGAGCTTCCTCAACGGCATTAAAATCATCTCCTAACGTCTTATTAACCATATTCAATGTTCCATTACCAACGAGCTTGCGGTAATGCTCTAATGGTTTAATTGGCAATTTATAGTAATTAAGAACAGCATTCATTGATGCAGCGATATCTTCCACAGTATCTACGATTGTGCCATCAAGATCGAATACAAATAATTTTTTGTTTTCCATTAAAGCCTCATAACGCATTAACTAATACAGCCACGCCATCGACGAATATAACAGCGATAATAAAGTGCTTCAGTCTATCGCCAGATTTGATATTAAATACTTTTCCAACGCCACCACTATCACCACAAATGGCTACGCCCATTCTGGCCCCCAAACGGCCGCCAATGACAACTCCAGGCGCTGTGAACGCGAGGAAATCCCAACGAATACCGCCTAATTCAGAATGAATAAGCAATCCAGCAATCGAGCAGCCGGCCAATGCAGCCACACCGGTTGAAATACATAGCGCAAGCGGATAGCGCCAACGCAATAGCATCCATAACGCGACAACCTCACCAATACCGATAGAAACCCAAGCGTTTACCATTCCACCGATAAGACACAAAACGGCAAATACAATAAGGTCGAAACGAGTCGGCTTACGGATGTCCGTATGCCCAGAACTATTTCTGGAATAGTAAACTTCGATAACCAAGATAACCGCTAAACCTAAAGATGCGGCACCGAAGGCAATGTCGATATAATTTTGATCAGGAGTAATATAGAAACTTCCGATAAGCATCCCGGTAATGGCAAAGACTAGCGAGAATCCTAGAACACTCATTACGATTCGCTTTGCCGACCAAGCCAAGGCTCCAGACGTCATTCCAAATGCTTGCGTCGCCAATGCTAATTTTAACGATTCTAGAGAAGTGAACCCATAACCGAAGGTAAACAATGGCATGAATATAAAACCGCCACCAACAGCCGTTGCATTAGCAACGGCTGCGGCGACGATAGCGGTAAAAAACACGGGCCATCGCTCTAAAATCAGCTCCATTGGCGCATCGAAAGAAAACACAATGACCAATAAACCGACTAAAATGGCACTTATAAAGAAAATTAAATCTTTAACGAACTGACTTGTTGATGAATTTTTCGAAGACTCATCATTGATAGTTCTTCTATCGCTAACATCTATATGCATAGCCACCTCTAAAGGATATGCACGCGCTGTATGCGCCGCCGATCCGAAGCACTCTGAAATGAGTTTCTACCGTGCAACAACGCATTGTTGTTAAACATCAAAAACTCACCCTTTGTCCAACGGTGCTCATAGAGATACTTCGGATTATACAAATGAGCATTAAGCTCACGTAAGAAGGCATCCGAATTTGAGCGATCCATACCATCAACCGACACATCGATGGGATTGATATCTTCATTATCTTCGTTAAAGGCCTCCATATAACGAATCACCGGCCGACCGTCGTTGGTCATAGGACAAACAAGTGGCCAAGACAAGGTTCCACCAAAGTGAGCTTTTCTTTCGGTTTGATAGGTAATCTTGGCGGCCTTTAACTTGCTCTTGAATTCTTCGTCGCTGTCGTCAAATGCGTTGATGGAATTACAAAAAATCGTCTCACCACCCTCAAAATCATTACCCTCGACACACTGAAAAAAGCTGTATTTCGGCGTCTTTTCAGGCCCAAGATAACTACCGTCCCAATGCAGTTCCAAACGACCTTCACGAAAGATGTGATTCTTAGGATCTTCTTGGATTTGTAAGTCAAAAACATAGCCAAAATCCCATTTCAATAGCGGCCCGAATCGCTCCGAAAAAGCCACCATTTCCTCCTTAGATAAAGAATCAAACCCACGAAATAGTAGTAAATGATAATCCCTAAATAAGTTCTCGATGTAGCTGCTAGGCAATTCGAGCAAATTGGTATTGTCCGCTGCGTGAACGATACCTCCGAATTCACATAGATTTTCGATATTCATATCAAGAAGCTCGCTCTAATTGCATCTGACGCACGAAGTGACTCGGACGACCATCTTGGTATGCAAGTAGCACGTCTGGCTGCGATTCTGCATCAGAACGTTTCATAAAAAGAACGCGATCATCTTCAACAACCGCGACAGAATGCCAAGGTGTTACCCAAGCATTTTCTGCATCACCAAGATAGATGCCTATCTTCTCTGATACTCGAAACTGCGGGTGTATAGAAAGGCGCACGGCCTTCGGAAACTGCTCTTTTAATAAACGGCTCCAGGCATTCGAGCGCTGAATAACACGATAAGAGACCAGCTTTGAAGCTTTTTGTATAGCATTTCGAGCCAATGATCGGAATGGATCAATTCCGCTAAAATCTTCAAAAATAAAACGCGTGATTCCAAGGTACATGGATTTAGCATGAGGCTCGGTTTTAGTTCGATAAACTAAATCCGACAGCGCTTCGCCATAGGATACCATTAGATCTTCTCGCATCGTCTCAAAACACGATATCGAGCTATAAACCTTATCTAAATTAAAGAAGGTAAATACACCAGGGTGCGACTCTTCGACCATTGATCTTAAGGTCTCACCATATTCGGTGACGTGCTCATCTGAAATTCGTAGTAAATCTGAAAAAACTCGGCCATCAGAGCAGATAGAAATTTCAGCACCTGGTGAATAAATAGACTTTATTTCATCACATAATAGGCTCAACTGCTTAAATGCATGGCGTTCTGCGTAGTCGGGTAAGTGAGCCAATGTTTTATTACGATTTGGAGACTTAACCGGAAATGCTGGTAAAATCATTTGAATTTTCTCTCTTGCTTCGACATAAGCAAGGATTCTCTCAAAATGAACTTGACGCTCTTCTCGCTCATCTACTTCGGCGATATCTTCGTCGGGTAGTAAACGGCGCTTATCAAAAATGACATTCAAAATTTGATCAGCCAACATTGCTGCATTAGCGGTAGGAATGAGAGAGTTCTCTGTATCTAACATTTCAGTATCGCGGTGACTTACGGTTAAATCTTCCATAGTTTAGATCTCCATGTGGGTGGGTTAGGCCATTGCTACTTGGCTTTCTTGCTCTTTACGAGTCTTATTAGCTTTCGTACATAAAGTGTTAAAGGCCTCCAATACAGTCAATTCGTATTGGCAGGACTCTCGCGCTGCATCCATTAGGTCGGCTTTAGTTGCCTGAACATTGTCTAGTTCAGCCAAACGCTGAAGAATGCCGAGATAAGTAACTTCAAGCATCTTTTGTTCGATGTGCATAATAGAGTCCATGGTCAATGTGCTACCCATGGTGCGGGTGTTTTCCATGAAACAATCGTCGATTTCAACATCGAAGAATTGACCTTCATTATGCGAAAATTCCAATCCACGACTCTTCAATAAGTCTTCAAATTCATGAGCTATATGATCAATTTTATGGATAACATTATTAGCACTTAAATAATCCATCTGATTATAAAAACCCTGTAAATCCGCCATCGTCATACCGGGCATATAGCCCCAGTTCTTCACCATTGACGAAGGCAGAATAATCCCAAACCACTGCATCAACATCGAGGTAAAATAGACTTTTTGACGGTCATAACAAGGATGATATAGACCTTTAATATGCAGAAAAAAGTTATCAAGCCAGAACTGGGAGAAACGGTTAAAGACTGGAACCATTACACGGTAAGCTTCATCATCGCCTTGCATATCCGCTTTGATCATGTCACCGATCATGCGATTACTATCGGAAAGATAAGCCGACCCTGGTGACAATAGAGGATCTAAGAATACGGCAGACATACCCGTTAAGAACCAACGATCTTCAGAATAAGGAGCCGATACTCGACGAGACAGATTTTTCATCTGGGTATAGTCAAGAATCTTTGTCGTTTCTACTGGCAATAGCTCTTCCATGCACTTATGAGTGCGTAAGAAATCTAAAAATTCTTGTTCGCCTTTAATCTTTATGTCGCATTCATCATTTTTGGTAACAAGCCCGATACTGTATGTCTCGGCATCAAGAGGGATTAACCAAAACCAGTAGCCGCCGTACATAAAGTGTGTTGTTGCCAAGGTACGAGTGGTATAACGCACTCTTTCACGCCATTCTTTGCCACCAAGTAAATCAAGATTTGCCACGCCTGATACACGGGCCCAATATGAACTAATCGGGTGTTCATCATTTTTTATTTCACAAATGCCAAGTTGGCGAGCAATCGGCGAGGCAAAACCAGCAGCATCTACCACCCATTTAGCTCGAAAATTACCGCTAGGAGTTGTAATTATGTGGCCGTTATCACGGTCCAAAACGATATCCGTAACGGTTAAACCGAGTCGTACATCAATGCCCGATTCAATATTCATACGACAAAGATCAGTATCAAACTTTTTACGATCAATTTGATGAGCGGGAGTACCGTGATACCAAGAACGTCCGACTTCGCTCATATCTTTTAGCGCTAAGTCATGTTCCTTCGAGTCATAGAAAAAGCGCAGACCATGCTTGTACAAGTGATTAGTGTCGAGATAATGGCCCAAATCTAAACTAGTGGCAGCATAATTCCAAAATGCCTCTAAAGTAGATTCGCCTACCCAGTACCCGAATTCAGTTTTTCGCTCAATGACGGTAATTTTCATTTCCGGATGTGAGATCTTCATCTGTCTTGCAAGGCATCCGCCAGCCATTGAGTGCCCAATAATTAGCAAGTCGCACTGAGCTTCATGATCTTCTACTGAAATTAATTCGTTCATATCATCTCCCTGATTTAAATAAATTAGTATTATATTCGTTCGCATTAACTGCACGAATCAGAATATTTTTTCTTATAATCCTAATGATATTCGGTTAATGCTAAAAGAATATTTCAAAATTAAAATATTTTATAAGTTAAATTAAGCTGGCTCCATTGATCTTGCATAAGCCATAAAATCGCGCCAAATATCGTTCATTGTCCAGTTGGGGTCTGATTTCCAAATGGAATCTATCAGTTTTTTGGAATGATCTTCGGTCCAATCCAAATTTTTCTCTGCCCAAATAGAAAAAAATACTGTGACGCGATAATTAGCAGCACAATGAATCCATATTTTTTTTCCGTAATTTTTCTTTAGCGTGTTGCTGAAATATTCGTAATCTTCGATAGCTGGAGATTTAAAGTCGACGGGGATGTGAATGTAGGGTAATTCTAAAACTCTTAGAACTTCTGGTTGGTCTTGTATTGAGTATCTTTCATAATCTATAGGAGCCAGATCAATAATTAATTCAAAACCATCCTCTTTAATCTTCCTAAAGTCCTCTTTCGAGGGTTGACCACTTGTACTTATAAAGTCATTTATTTTTTTATAGTTAAATACTTCGCTATTTTTCATTGTATTCATGACCTAGCCTCCTCCCGAGTAAACGCTTTTATGCCACCAATCAGTCGTATTTCTACAAATTAATTAAATTTAAAAGTATTGAGACTTACGAACATACATTATTTGCTCTAACACTTACCAAATGCATGCTAATACATGAATTTATCAGTTGCAATCAGATTGCATTACCATGCACCTACATAATATGTACTTTCAAGTAATTTTAATACACGCAACCTGACAAACAGGTCAATAAAAAATCAGACTGAACTTACTAAAAATCCATAAAATCGCTGTTTTTTAGCTTAAAAAGGTCAGATAGTGATTTTGTAACATATAAGTCTATCTAATAATCCTTCAATCAAACTATTCCAAATCCAGTTTGACAATGCATGCATGTACATGCATTATCGGTCTGGAGTGCCGTGCGATGACTATAGCTATCAAAGCAAAGGCTCATTACGTCTAATAACAATGGAGGTTGGTCCATGAGAAACGACACTGCCAGCTGGCGATTTTTTTCAAATCTGTTCAGGAATCCAATTATTTTGGTAATTGTTCCGCTCATCTTTTTTATAGGTGCCGCGAGCTTTTTGCCAACAATAGTGAAAGATACACGCGGGGATGCGTTCCTTTCTCCTGAAAATCCTGCGCTGCTATATCGCGAGAGAGTTCGCGATCAATTTGGTTTAAACGATCCAGTTGTGGTCGCAATAAAAGCCGACATCTACACCCCTGAAGTACTTCAACTAATAGCTAGCTTAACGAGCACATTACAAGACTTTGAAAATATTAAGGAAGACAAAGTCTTTAGTTTGGCTACAGAGAAGAACATGTTCGGGGATGATGGAAGCTTAATAGTTGAGGATTTTCTTGATCCTATGCCGTCGTCGGTCTCGGAGGCACTTCTAGTTAAAAAAGCTATTCAGAATTTTCCACTCTACAACGGTAGTATCGTATCGAAAGAAGGTGATGTTGCTCTTATAATTGCTGAGCTATGGAATCAGGATATATCCAATCTAACCTACAAGCAGGTCAACGATTTAACTTCTGCGGAAGTTACTAAATTTAATGAAGAGCACAATACAAGTATCGAGTCCTACGTTGCTGGCGAAGGCGCTATTGCTGGCTACCTCGGTGAGTATATCGATAATGATATGAAGATATTGAACCCAATTGCAGGACTAATTATCTTCACAGTCGTAGTCATCTGCTTCTCAGCACTCAGTTCAGGTTTACTGGCTTTGATGATGATTGCCACCACGGTTCTTTCTACTATTGGCATTATGGCAGCTTCTGGAGTTTCGTTTTACGTTATTACCAATGCTTTACCCGTTATCCTTATTGGCATTGCCGTTGCCGATACTATTCATATATTGGGTCATTATTTCGAACTTCAGGCAGATACAAAGCGTGATATTAATCGTGACTTAGTTATTGATACGATGGCGGAGATGTGGCGGCCGGTTGCACTAACCTCTCTAACGACGATCGCTGGCTTCGCTGGGCTTTATCTTGCATCGGACATGCCTCCATTTAAATTTTTTGGTCTTTTCGCTGCCGTTGGGGTTGCTCTTGCATGGGTCTACTCTATGACCCTACTCCCTGCAGTGCTCATTTTAACTAAACCCAAAGCGTCTAAGCGCTACTTACAGAATTACCTAAACAACGATGACAAAAAGCGAGATATATTTACGCGCTTCATCCAAAAAATTGGCACTTTGTCATTAAAGTACTCTAAGTCAGTTGTAGTAATAGGTTGCATGATCATTGCGATAGGAGCGATCACGGGCTCAAATATTGTTATTGATGAAGACCGAATAGATACCTTTAATAAAAAAGAACAAATCTATAAGGCCGACAAACTCATCAACGGCCATACAAATGGCGCAAATAACTTAGATATCATTGTCGAAACTAATGAAAAGGAGGGGTTATTTTCACCACAAGCTCTACTTAAAGTAGAAGCTTTGCAAAATTACGCTCTAGCTTTTGACGATGTCACTAGTGCTACATCTATCGTTGATTATCTTAAGCAAATGAATATGTCGCTTAATAATAGCGACCCTTCCGCCTATGTATTACCTAGCGATCGTAAGAGCATTGCGCAGTACTTCTTAATCTATTCAGCTTCAGGTGAATCAACAGATTTCGATGAAGAGGTCGATTATGACTATAAAGTAGCTAACGTACGACTCACATTTAAGACTGGAAGCTATCACCGTAATAAAGAAATTGTTGAGAGCCTAGAAGCTTATATTGGACGCGAGTTCAACGATGAAAATATAGCGGCAACTATGACTGGCCGCGTAACCGTTGATTACTTCTGGATACGAGACCTAGGAGATGGTCACTTCTTCAGTCTTGGTATCGCTTTAGTTCTCGTACTATTAGTGTCCGCACTCATGTTCCGTTCAATGCTCGCAGGAATATTCACACTAATACCTGTTTGTACCGCACTACTATTTGTCTACGCGACTATGGCCATCCTAAAAATTCCACTAGGAATCGGTGCCTCTATGTTTGCATCAATAGCAATAGGCTTAGGAGTAGACTTTTCGATCCACACAATTGATCGCATTAGAGAGTTATTTCGTACAGAGGAGAACATAGATGGGCAGCCCGATCAAAATGTCGATGACTTAATCGCCAAGTTATATCCAAGCACGGGACGAGCATTACTCTTTAACTTTATCGCTCTTGCGTGTGGATTCGGTGTTCTGATCGCCAGTAGTGTAGTACCGCTAAATGAGTTTGGATCTATTGTTGTAGTTGCCGTTGTCGGTAGTTTTTTGTGCAGCATGACCCTACTTCCTGCACTTATTAAGCTGACCAAACCCGCCTTTATACATGGTGCAAAAGAATCACTTGTGATTCCGCTATCAAGCACTGCCATTCTACTTATCGTAGCGGGTACATTAGGCCTCGCTAACAAATCTGACGCCAGCGAGAGCTTGATAAACGTAGAAGAAATTGTCACCAAAATCGTTCAGGTAGACGAAGGGGATCACGTTACTCGTAGCCTCAGGATGCGTCTGATTAACAAACAAGGTAAGGAGCGCATCAGCGAAACTACAATTTATCGTCGCACTTTAGACGAAGAGAAGAGAACCTTAGTTGTTTATAATCGTCCGACTAACGTAAAGGATACCGCATTCCTTACCTATGACTATCAATCCCCTGAGCACGAAGATGATCAGTGGCTATATCTACCAGCCACTAAAAAATCAAGACGGATATCTGCATCAAATCGTGGCGACTACTTTCTAGGCACTGATTTCACCTATGAAGATATTAAAAACGAGGGAAAAATGGAGTTGTCAGATTATAACTTCACTCTATTAGGTAGTGTTCAATACGAAGGTCAGGATGTTTTTCAAATTCGTGCCATACCAAAATCGGATAAAATAGCCGACGAACTCGGCTATAGTCGCACTGAATTTCTAGTTGATAAGACCAATTGGATTATTGTTAAGAATGATTATTGGGATGGTAAGGATAAACCGCTAAAAACCATATACCTTAAAGATCTAGAAAAAATTCAAGGAATATGGAGTCGTAAGAAACTAGTGGTGATGAACTATAAAACAGGTCATACGACCGAGTTTATTTTCTCCGACATTGATTATGATACAGAAGTTCCCGAATCAATATTTGATGTTCGGGCGCTATCGCGTCGCTAATAATAATGAAATAACTATTTAATTTTTGTGGGCCAACGGTGAAAAGGTTTGAAATGCTTAAAAAAAATAAGAATCTCGGTCTGTATTTCGGAATTACCGCTCTGATTTTTAGCCCACAAGTTTTATATGCAGGTGACATATCTATAGCTAATCAAGTAGTACACGAAACATCGATAACTCAGAATGATAACCTCGATGAGGTTGATGTAGTTAAATCGGAAAGCTTATTGAAATCCGATATATATGGTGAATTTAACCAAATAGGTTTCAAAATTGACGTCCGATTCCGTTATGATCTTGAGAACGAAATAGATAGTCGACAATCAGAAATTCAGTTTAGAGAGGCCTTCGTAGACTTGGAAACACAAGAAATCTACTGGCGTCTTGGGAAGCAAACTATTGTTTGGGGTGCAAGCGATGGCTTACGACTACTGGACGTTATTAATCCACTGAATTATCGTGAATTTATTCTTGATGACTTCGATAATTCACGGATCTCGCTTACATCTGCTAGCGCGGACATTCCTATTAGCGATGGCAGCTCTCTTACTGTCATCGTCATACCAGAGCTTAAATTCAATCAATACGCCAAAACTGGCACACAGTTTGAACTAAGCCATCCGTTGCCTGAGCTATCGCAAATGGCAACCTCATTGCAGGTCAATTCAGCAAAAGAACCACAGCAATCATTACATAATAGCGAACTGGCATTGCGCTATGCGACTTTCGCATCTGGCTGGGATATTACCTTCAATTACTTTTACCATTATCAAGATGACCCTGTTGTCTTCATTGACATTGATGGTGGTGCGGTAAGCGTCAACCAAGAGTACAAGCGTAATACTCTTATCGGCGGCACAGCGAATAACGCCTTTGGAGATTTCGTACTAAGAACTGAATTTGTTTTAAACAACTCGCGCTATTATTCAACAGACAATCCTGATCAGCGATTTATCAATAAAGCGCAAGAACTTCAATACGTTATCGGTTTGGATTACTCAGGTATTAGCGACACCTTAATCAGTGGCCAATGGTTTCGACGCCAATTGTTAAGTTACGAACAAGATATTACAGAAGATGCCGTAGAGAATACGCTCACATTATTGTTACGCCGCTACTACGCCAATGAAACGATTATATTAGAGGCCTTGGCCTTGCATTCCTTAGATAACTCGGACGGTCTGGTAAGACCAAAAGTGAAGTACGAACTCAGTACTTTTGTTCAACTTGAGTTAGGTGCAGATATATTTTATGGAGTCCATCGCGGCTTCTTTGGCCAGTTTGCGGCCAAAGATCAAATAACATTAGGTATTAACATTGGATTTTAGTATGAAGGGATAGTTTTAAATGGGAGTGCCGCACTTTTCGACGATCGTATCACTTAACTCAATAATTTGGTCTGCGATGCTACTACCGAGAGTTTCTCTCATTTCGTTTTGCGCTAACTTCCAATGCTTTTCTCCAGCTGAAAACATTATATTTCCCTTAGCTGAAAGCGAGAGTAGTTTTCGACGACGGTCCTCCTTATCTTCCTTCATAACAACCATGCCATCGCTAACCAATTTTTTAAGGTTACGGCTGAGAGTCGTTTGGTCTAACACGAGGATGTCTTGAATCACCTGACTAGTGCAAGTCCCCGCATAATGCATCGCTCGCATGACCGAAAACTGACTGACGGATAAACCGCACTCAGCAAGGTGGCGGTTATAGACATGGTTAATAACTCGATCTGCTTTACGCAAACTAAGATTGAGACAAGGTTCTGGTGCCATAGGGCTTACTGGTGAGTTTTCTTTTAGCATCGGTTTAGTTTATCTCGTTTTTCTAGTATTTCAAATGGCAATCATATATGGCCGTTGGGTAAGACCCAATTGGCCCAAACATCAACATAAGATATTTCTGGGAAATATCACTTTCAATTTACGACATTTGTTGACTTATTTACTCAAAAAATAGAAATCATTTGATAACCATAATTATTCGTATACATAAACTTTGATTTCTATTTTCAAAGTCTATGTTCTAGTTAGAAATATCTAAGCCTTTCAATAATGTCAACGCATGCAAACGCTTATCTCGATCATAGATATCATTTGTAAACATAAGCTCATTGATTTGAAACTGCTTAAGTATCGTTTGTAATTTAAAGCTAACTGTCTTTGAATTACCAACAACTGACAGTGCTAAAAATTTTTCTACTTGGCGCTTACTTGCATAATCCCAGTGAAGATCCATATCGGTAACAGGAGGTGGTAGATACAGTGGCTTACCATACATAAGCGCCAATACCCTTTGCTGCGAACTAGTACTGAGGTAGTGCGCCTCCTTATCCGTATCTGCAAGAATTAGCGGCAAGCATAAGATTGCGTAAGGGCGCTGCAAAGTTGACGATGGCTTAAATAAACGTCTATACAAACTTAAAGCTTCTTGAGCTAAAGCAGGTGCAAAGTGCCCAGCAAATGCATAGGGCAGTCCGCGTTTAGCGGCCAACTGCGCACTGAATAAACTGGATCCTAAAATCCAAATTGGTACATTAGTATCACGACCTGGGTATGCATGTACTTTACCTAGGCTAGCATCAACATCTTTTCCCAACAGTCGTTGCAACTCAGCAACTTCTTCCGGGAAATTATCGGCGCGACGTTCATCTCGATACAAAGCTCGACTAGTAAGCGGGTCAGTACCCGGTGCTCTACCCAGTCCCAAATCAATTCGGTCAGGGTATAAGGAAGCCAAAGTACCAAATTGTTCGGCCACCACCAATGGCGGATGATTA
>TARA_R110001583_G_scaffold16234_4_pt1 | contig 15140 bp, 26 predicted proteins | sample TARA_R110001583 | Tara Oceans TARA_R110001583 (sample SAMEA4398432) | marine metagenome | biome: Polar Biome; feature: [MES] marine water layer (ENVO:01000295) within the mesopelagic zone...; material: water (ENVO:00002006), including particulate matter (ENVO:01000060) such as...... | reverse complement strand
ATAACGTAGCCATTGGCGGGAAGAACAGGGATGCAGAGATATACTATGCCGATGCAAACACTGGTCAGTCTAGGGTCTTACGAGAGGATGGCCTTATCTTTAATTATGAGAAAAAAAAGAAAGATTCTATAAATGAAGATGACATGACAAAGGGTAACCTTATAGATATAAGGATAACAAGGCTAGATGATTACATCAAGGAGAATGAACCTTTAAATGAGCGACTACTTGTTAACAATGAAAAGATAGGCCTGATAAAAATAGATGTTGAAGGGTATGAGCCAGATGTATTACTTGGAGCTAGAGAGATAATCGAACATGCAAAGCCCCTAATAATGATGGAGCTTCTTGATTACGGCAAAATACCGGGAGGTTATGGCCAAAAGACTTTCTGGATAATGAGGCAGCTTGGATATAATTATATAACAAGATCAAAAAAGAATTTTATATTTGCGCATAAGTCGTCTAAGGTGCAACCGAGTGATCGTGCTATGCATGAGGCGACCAAGAAGGCAGATAACTACAATGAGACTATTCTGCTATTACTTTTAAATAATTAGAATAACGATGTATACTTGGAGGCATCATGATAATAAATGAATTAATTAAATTAGCGAGTCACTTAGACCTAAGGGGTCATCACAAAGAGGCAAACTATATTGATGCTTTGGTTAAACGAGCAGACGAAGAAGATGGTGAGGCAGATGAAGTGGAAGCTAAACCTTCCAAGTGGCACCGGATGAAAATGTCCAAGGTTGTCGATGAAATGGATAAGAATGACTTTAGCTCTTTGAGCTTTGAGATCAATGATTATAGAATAAGAATAACAAAGGTAGATAAAGATGATTAAAGAACTCGTAAAACTATCGAACCACTTAGATGCCAAAGGTCTGAGAAAAGAAGCTGATTACTTGGATGCTATAATTAAAAAGGCAAGCGAAGAAGAAGTCTTAAGAAAGGGTGATATTGTCTACTCAGGGGGATCACAAAAGCTAATGAACGTTAGCGGAGAATACCGTATTGCTCCACCAAGTAAGGGGGTCGTCTATCATGTAGAAATGAAGGGCGGAAAGCCATATTATTTAATAGAATCCTTTGACTTAGAATCCCATAGAGAGCAGTGGGAAAGCGAAATAGGCTGGGAGCCAGAAGACTGGAATGATAAACGTTTAACACTGGAAAGCAAAGGCTTCCATGCTGCCGACGAGGACGATACTATTGACGAAGGATTCGATTTTGATCCCGATAAAGATGACCCTGGAGAAAAATTAAGAGAAATTGTAGAAGAGCATAATGTATATGATGAAGAATACGAAAGAATGGCTCGATCCGAAGGTGCAATGATGGCTGGCATGGGAGGCGGTACTGCCGCATACAATGAGTATATGGGTCAAAGCCTAAGTGATCCAGATGAGTACGATGATGAAGATGACATTCATCGCTGGTAGTTAGGAATGGGATTAAAGAAGAAGGAAATAGCTGAGATAACTTGGGAGGTACTTAGATTTGCCCCAATTCCCCTATTGTGCGCAGGAGCAATAGGCTTAATGCACAGGCTATTTATAGTTTAAAATGATAAGCAAACTAATTAAATTATCCAATTACTTAGACAACATGGGGCTTCACAGAGAGGCCGACCATTTAGACTTATTAATTCATAAGACTGCCGTTCCATTAGAGGGAATGATCTCTCTGCCTACAACTACAGAGGTTCTTCATTATGATGATGAAGATGAAGATGAGGAAGATGTTATAGATGTAACATGGGAGTCAGAAGAGCCTGTAGTAGACCCTGTATATACATCAGGCTATAGCCCTGTAGCTTGGTATGGTGCATTACAATCATTAGGGACTAGTGTTATCATGATTCCATTTGAAGAAGATGCTCTACAGGATTCTGATATACTTGCATTATCAAGTGTATTTGAAGTAGAGGCATATGACTATGAAGATCTAAAGATGAAGACAAATTCATTTTCTATGCAATCAGAGGAAAAGTTTGGAGATAGAGATAAGCTGAAGCTGGCATTTCCTAGTCTATGGGCAGCTATATCAAATGTTTTAAATGAAAAGGGATTAAAAGAAGAGGGTGTGGTCTACTTGTTATTCAATGAAGATCATCCTCCACCAAGAGGCTTATTTCATCCAGAGAAGTCGCCGCATTACTTTGCACATGATATTGGACATATAGATGTAGACTTTGGAGAAAACTATGGTCTAGCCGGAGATGTTTACTCCTTTCTATATGATATAAGCAGATTTTATAAGTCAGAAGATGGATCTATTTTAAGCGAAGATCTTGCAGACGAATACGATAGCAAGCATTACAGTGAAGAGTCAGTGCAGCAAATTATAGATTATGTATTTGAAAATATATTCTCTGGAGAATCATCAGATAATGTGTTTGATGTAATCAGCCATGCTTTAGCAGGAGAGATATCTATTGATACACCTGAGACTATAGACTTTGATAATAAAGAGTATGAGTTACAAGAAGGTAGCGAATCCGATGTAGCCAAGGCTATAGACTCATTTACAGAGGGTTACATGAAGCAGATAGGAGGCGACGATGCTCCACTATCTGAATTCAAAGGAAGCGTCATGCTTTACGACATCTAAGGTATCGACTAATATTCAAAGAGATATGGTACAATAAGCATTAATTAGATCAAGGTTTTAGTAATGATAACAAAGGCAGCTACACTAATTAGATGCTTAGACTCTAGGGGGCTGCTATCGGCAGCCTCTAAGGTTTATGATCTTATTTCTATTGCATCACTTGAGGAATACAAAGATAGAGTAGAAGAATCCGCAAAGCGCAATGAGATGCCGTTCAGCCACTGGTTCAATGGAGAGAGCAGGGTATATCTAGATTTATACTCAGAGGCCGAGAGAGGGCAATCAGAGACGATAGAGGATACTCTTAGGCAAGAGTTCTCAATAATACTTGACTGGGCCGTTCAATACTACAAGGAAGATCCCAGCAAATCATCTTTATTAAATGGAAGACTTGGAAGCGGAAGAAAGATTGGAGAAAAGTTCTTCAGGAATATTTTGTCTAAAAGATTAATGCTAGTTGCAGATAAGTATTCAGGCGATTTAAATATAAATACAAAACAGTTCTCATCCTTATTCTCTACTTTATTTATGCTACCAGAGGATTTGTTATCAAATACATCCATAGATATATTAAATGAGGTTCCAGAGAATTTAGCATCAAGGTTCACAGTACAGTCTCAAATATTTGCCGGAACAGACATAGAGAAGTTAACATTATCAAGAGAAGTAGTTAATATAATCAAAGATGTAACCTTTTGGATGAAGGAATACCAAACCTCCTCCCTGAGATCTAATAAGTCTCTGGCAAGTCCAAAGGTTGTTATCTCTCAATTACCCAAGGACATAGCAACAATGTCAACAGGAAGAGACTGGTCTTCATGTGTTGATTTAGAAGATGGAATTCATAAAGAAGATATCTTTTGTGAATTAAGCAAGGGTGGATTTGTTGCCTATCTAATAAGACCCGAGGACTTAGATGTAAAGTCTCCAATAGCAAGGCTATGGATTAGAAGATTTGAAAGTCCAAGCGGAGCTTCTATTGCCATTCCAGAAGAAACAGTATATGGGAATGATAAAAGCGGATTCTATGAGGCGGTAGAGGACTGGATTAACTCAAAGCAAGGAGATATAGAGTATGGGCCATATAGATTGCAGGGAGCAGATTGGTCTGACTCATTTGAAAAAAGTCATGTCATAATCCCAGATGACCCAGCTTTATTAGAAGATATGTTTATAAATCCTGAGAAATACATTGGAACATTAAGCGAGATGTATTCCGTAACAGATAATTTATATTATAACTATGCAAACCTTTTTGAAGGTGGCGACCCATACTCTTCATTACGGTCCGAATCAGGAGATACCGGAGTATTAGGAGGTCATGAGTTCATAGAGAAAGAAAAGGTCTTTAACACAAAAGAAGAGGCTCAGACTTATATAGATAATATTGGAGGATGGAAGTATGTCTTAGGGGAGTATATAGATATAAATCCAGAATTTCAAAACTTAGATGAACATGGAGATTTGGACGAGGATGATCCGCTTACGGATGAGGCAGAGGAAATTCTAAAATATGTTACAGGAGACACTACAAGATTTGAAATAACAGAAGTGTCTCCTGAAGACGTAGCCTTGCCTTACGTAAAGCAATTAAGAAACAAGGTATACTCCGATGCCAAACGGAATCCAGATATAGTATCTGATAAACTCGCAATGGCTATTTATAATGAGTATCATGGTGACTTTCGCCATAAGTATAACTCAAAGTCTAGAGATACAGTGCTTGGGTTTCCACATCTGTTTCCAAAAGATATGGTAAATGCAGCCATTAAAGCATCTGGCTACCCTATGGTTGAGTATGCAAAGCTTTACAAGGGTACAAAGGATGGTCTGAAGAAAGAAGAGTTAAGAAGCAATCTCATTGATATGGCAGGGGTCGGGCTATCTCCAAAGGTCCTTATAGATGCGTCGATTAATGATAGGTCTACATTAAGCGATCCAAGATCCATTCTGCACGAACTATCTAAAGATGGAGGAATTCCAAATAGAATAATTGTAACTATACTTGATTCGTTTCAAAACATAGAGGGAAACCCAGACGTTAAATCTACAGATCAAGCAACTATTCTTAAAGAGTTATTATATACACTTGCTGCAGCAAAAGCTGACACACCAGATGTAGTAAGGCTATACTCTGAAATAATACCCAGAATAAGAATGACTGGATTTAGCAGAGGTATAGCTCGTGATATGATCTACGGAGATGACGCGCTGTTTAAGGCGAAGCCACACATCTCCGAGATAGGCAGCGCACTATCAAATACAGGGCGTGCTGGTGCGCCACTCATACCACTCTTAGAGAGTAAGTATGCAGAGGTAGATGGCATCAAAGAAGATGATTTATCTAGCACCACCAGAAGTGGCCGGACTGCCGACCAATATAAGAACGCTCTAAAGGAATCTATTTTATATATAGCAGACTCAATAAGAACGGGTCGCTTATCCACTAAGTATGAGCGTCACTTTTGGTAACACAATTCTTTTGGCGATGGGATCGAACCGTGAAAACGGTTCGTCCTAGTGTAGAAAGATTGTATAAATATAAGGATAACAAATGAAGTCTTTAACAATGAAAATCATCATCGTATTAATACTTTTGATAGCATGTAAAAAGAAACCAGCAGAGACGCCAAGGTATGAGCTAGATATGCCTGATGATATATTCGAAGACATAGAGGATGACTTTGATGATCTACCAGAAGATACTTCTGATCCGGATAATTAGGATATTTCTCCCCTAACAAGTTGCCTTATAAATAATCGTAGCTTCCTGGGTATTGGTATAAATGGCATGAGGCTTCCAATCTGAGCCAAGTGAACCCATCTAAAGTCAGTATTCTCCTCATCTAATGTGACAGTACCGCTAAATGATTTTGTCCAGAAAAATTTAATAGCCTTGCCATTAACGTAGTTGCACATTATGAATTCTAAATCAGATATCTCTAATGTCGTCTCTTCTCTGCACTCTCTTATGCCACATTCAAACGGGTCTTCTCCTGGGTCAGCTCCGCCTCCGGGAAAGGACCAATAGCCGGGATATGTTATTGAATCTGCGCTTCTCCTTAGTGCCAAGACCTTCTTGTCCTCATTTAATATGATGACCACCGATGCTTCAGTCGGTTCACTCATGCTAACCTCCATTAATATATTCTACGAATAATCATGTTCATTAGTAAAAGATACTAATTTTAGTATGATAATTGTAAATATTTTATTTTGGAGATCTTGAAATGATAAATGAACTTATTAAGCTTGCGACACACCTTGATTCAGCTGGACTATCCAAGGAGGCACTTTATTTAGATAGCATAATCAAAAGAGTGGCAATGGATGACGATGATGATATAGCTGGACCTGGATTTAGTGATCCCGACTTAACGCCGGAAATTCACGATGCAGTCAGGCAGGAAATGGCAAAGGCATATCATTCTGGAGAGAAGGCTACTCCGCAGGAAAAGATTAGGAATTGGATTGAGATATTGGAAGCAGCAGAAAAAGCCGAAGGAATGGATGTTGAGGAAGCTCAATGGTTCTTAGGAGAATTCATGGCAGATTCAGAAGAAGGCAGCGATGTTCTTATGGACTTGGAAAATACATTATTTGCACTAAAGGAGTTGGCAAGAGTCGGAAAGACTCCCGGAGAGCTAAGGTCTGATTTGGAAGACGCCTTATTGGGACATGGGGTTCAGACTTCTACCGGACATGATATTCAGCAGCAGATGAGCGAATCAGCATACCTACAAGGCCTTCCTCAGAGGTTGGACATAGCAGAGGCTTCAAGTGTTATAAGAGAGCTTATAAAGGCTTCTGATGCATTGGACAGGGGAGGCATGACCAAGGAGTCAGACTCTATAGATAAAGCGGTAAGCCTGCTATCATCACTGGTTAAATAATATGGAACTTTTACTGCTGACAACTCTATCCCTATCGTTTGTGATTGCGGGATTTGTAATCCGAGACACCTCTGGTCAGCTATCAGCAAAGCTGTGCAGGGTTAAAAACAGGATCAACAATCGTGAGTACAGAGAGTAATCTTAAAATATTAGCCAGCTTTTTAAAAAGAAATAACCTATCCGAAGAAGCCGAAGAAGTTGAGTCATTAGAAGAGCAGTCCGTATGTGGTGATGTAGATAATGACGGAGATAGTGATTATAGCTGCATTGACCTTAGTGAGTTTGAAGAATCTCAACTTGGAACACACAGAGAGGGTGCTAAGTACCCCTTTCTTAAGTCTAAAGAAGACTACCTTAAGCTAAGGGATGCTATAACCAATAGAAAAAGTCGTAGTAGAACATATAAGGCGACAGATGAATTTGGGCCATTTAGACCAGACTTAAGTGCATATACTCCTGGAGAAACGGTTGGGCTGTTAAACCATCCTGAGATTAAAGAGTGGCACAGTAAAATGGCTGCGTATAAAATTCCAGAAGAGTATAAGACAATAATATTTGTTCCATGTGCCGCATCTAAGCCGTGGGGTCCTACTAGTTGCAGTGGACACTACTACCCCGCCTACAATAAGGTAAGGAAGGATATAGAAGAAGGCAGGTTATATGGATCTGTTTTCTTCGTTACAATAAGTGAGCCATTAGGAGTTGTTCCTCAAGATATGTGGGATTCATTTCCGGCATATGATAACCCTGGACTATTCGGAAATGATCCGCAAAGAACTGGAATGATTAAGGCAGACTGGGACAAATCAGAATTTGGACAAAGATATATGGTTCCATTTGACCCAGCCGCTAAAGCACAGGCCATAAAATCCTTGGGTGACGTTATTGCAGGCTTTGTTCAAAATAATCAAATCGAAGGCAGAGAGTGGATATCCTTTGTCGAATCAAAAGATATGAAATCAACCACTCATTCACTAATGTTAGACTCCGCTGGAGAATCACTTGGTGGCGACATTGTAGAAGTGAAAGGTAGGTTCGGAAAGACAAACCCTGATAAGAGGCCGGGGTGGAAAAATACCTATGAACATATGAAGGGAGTATTGGGCAACCGGCAGAAGGGGCTCTAGAAAATATAAAGCTTGAGGAAAGATAGCTTGACGCTTAGGCGGAATTGGGTATAATACCCCCATGCCTATTTACGCCGATCTAAATACAGCCTTCGTACACATTCCAAAGACTGGGGGTTCTTCCATAGCAAGTGCGCTTTATAATGCAAACAAAGCAGCAAAGGGGAAGAAGAACGGATATTCTTTTGAAATCGAAAAGCATGAAACCGTATTGGACATTCAAAAGTATTGCGAAAGACAGAACTTTGTTCGACTTTTCTCCTTCTCTATAGTGAGAAACCCTTTAGATAGGTTAGCCTCTTGGTACTCTTACTATAAGGATTTATTTGAAAAAAAAATGCTACCCTCAAATCTATGTGAAAAAGGCTGCGGTGAGCGATTCCTTAAAATGGAATTTAACGAATGGGTAAGGTCCATTAGAGGGGAATTTGACCCATCGTGTAGCACAGAGATAGACTGCCCTCTAACTCGAATGGCTGCTCAAACTGTCCATGTTTCTGACTACGGAGGTTTTATCTTAGTTGATGAAATTATAAGATTTGAGGAACTTGAAGACGGATGGGATTATATATGCTCAAAGATAGGCCTCAAAGATGTTCCCCTTCCGCATATAAATAGGGGCAGAGGTATAAATTATAGAGAGCTATATGAAGAAGATACCGAGCAAATAGTCAGAGACTTTTATAAAGTAGACTTTGACACATTTGGATATTAAAATACACAAGGAGTAAGCTGTGATTTTTACCAAGATAGATAATTTGACTTTAGAGAAAATAGATAATCCGCAAGAGGATTATAAGCGAGAACCTATAAAGCAGGATTCTTTTATCGAGAGAAGCCCAATTGACGGATCCTACTATGCCCATCTTTGCTGTGGCGCTGTAATACAATGCCATAATCGACCTACTGCTGAATTTTACATAAAGAGTGAGAAGAACATTAGTAATAATGAACAAGAATAAAATACATCTTTATGATGACAATATAGGCTGTGTTGAATATATACAGCACATGGGGACCGACCTTACCATAGTTAATAGCGCAAGAGTAAGTTTTGGAAAGCAGAAGGATAGTCTAGATAAGAAGGATAAGAGGCTTATCAAATACTTGGTTAATCATAAGCATACCAGCACATTTGAGCATAACGTGATTACCTTTAGGTTCGTTGTACCCCTGTTTATTAGATCTCAGCATCACAGGCATAGAACCTGGAGTTATAATGAGATAAGCAGAAGATATACTGATATTGATCTTAGGTTTTATGAGCCAAAAATGTTTAGAACACAACATGAGTCAAATAGGCAATCATCAAATATAGATGAGCTTATAGATCCTAAGTTTGCTTGGGATGGAGAAACATTCTCTGAGGCTCTATCTGCATACCACAGAAGATGCCTTGGTTTTTATAATAATATGATTGATAACGGCATATGCAGAGAACAGGCTCGTGGAGTTTTGCCTCAAAATTTATATACTGAATATTATGGAACTGTAAATCTAAATAATTTATTAAAATTTGTTAATCTGAGAACTCATAGCGGAGCACAATGGGAGATTCAAGTTGTAGCTAAAGCCTGTTTGGATATAGCATCTAGTAGGTGGCCCGTAGCAGTAAAGTCTTTTATGGACTCCTCTAAGGATAATTAGGCCGACCCGGGGCAAAACCTTCACATAACTATAGAGAAACTATTTGAATATTATTGATAATTTTCCGTCTACGCCGTAATGTGGAGGAAGCATGTTTAGTAAGTTATTATTAGTTATTCTTGCGTCAAGCTCTGTAGCAATTGCTCACCCGCCAAAACATCCAAATACTCATAGGCATCACGCTCCTATGAATAGTCACTTGCAGGCCAGCAGACAGCCTTCAGTGAGTGTTATATGGAGCCTTAATGGTGGACACTGGGTTAGGGTTGAAGTTAGGAGAGTCTGGGTTAGAGGGCGTTATATGCACGGAAGGTGGATTAGTGGACACTGGAGAGTCACCAGAAGGACATTGCCATAGACTTCTTTATGTAAAAATACTCAATAATGTTATTATCCTGTGGAAGTTTGTATTCTAAATATATATCATGGGAGAATAAGCGATGCCTTCACCTAATAGCGAGAGAAAAGTACACTGGATTTCAAGGTCTAGTGATGTTAAGATTGGAAAGGTTTTGGCATCATATTCGCCAAAGGATACTTGTCCCGATACATGCTCTCTCAAGAGTGGTGGATGCTATGCTTGGGGATTGTTTTATATCGGCATCCTTGGCAATAAGATTAGTGACGGAAGAATTAAGATTAAGTCCCTACAAGAGGCTATTAAGAAGGTTCGTCCTGACTGCAAGATAGCAAGACACAGGGTTGCTGGAGATATTGTTGGTGACGTTAAACAAACCTTAGAGGAATGTGAGGTTATCTCTAAGGCTGGAATCACAAACATTGGGTATACTCATCACTGGAGGGCAGAGGAAGCTCAGCCTCTAAAGAGTGTGTTTAGGGCATCATGCCAAACTCTTGAGGAAGTTGAAGAAGCTAGAGCTATGGGATGGTCAGCTACACTTATTGTATCGCAAGACACGCCAAAGAAGCTGATCCTTCCAAATGGAGAAAGAGCCTTCGTATGTCCTGCAAGGCATAATGTTCCAGATAAGCGTGATATAACCTGTAATGATTGTACGCTTTGCCGAGTTGATGCAAAAACAGAGGATAAGACAGTTATGTTTCGTGTACACGGAACAAAAAAGACAATTAAATCTGCAAGCGAAAAGATTGCACAGTGAGTGGATAAAATATTTATGGAGGATAACATGAGGTATACAGTTATTTTAACAAATGGTCGGGAAATTTCATACGAATATATGAACGGGTCAAATGATCGCAGAGAAGCATGGATCATAGCTTGTCAAACATATGGTGATAGTGATGCGTCCATACATCGCGATGGATGGTATGCAGTTGCCATTGTGCCGGGTCAGCATGAGGCTTTTGGTGCCGGAGACTTTGACAAGCTAAAGCCCTCTGGATATACTTGCAGCTAATCAGAAACAAAGGAGAGTTATCATGGGTCCTAATTTTTTTCAAACAATAATAGGTCAGAAGTTTGTCAGTCAACTCATAAGAGAATTTGATAGACTTAACTGTAATCTTGAAAAACTTAATTCTTTAATGGAAGATAAGAATAGATCTGAAGAAAAAGAAAAGGATGGTGAGTAATGGGAGCCGATTTTGCATTAGTTTGCTGTGAAGACCCTATGGATTATGCAAAGGCACTTCCTATTGTTCTTTATCGAATAGAAACCATTAGTGATAATATTCTAGATAATATTGCAGAAGACTATCTCTGGTCTAAATCAGAAGATGTGAAAGATGAGTTTGATGATTCAGGCTTAGAAGAGAGTGACTTGTGGAAGCTAAATGATCTAATTGCGTGTAAAATTAGATTAATGGTCAGGCAGGAACTCGTTAATGAGGTGACCTCTCTTATTGGAGAGGGAAATGTTTTTCTTCGTGACATTGCACACATAACTTTGCAGGATACATCATATATGTTCAGCGGAGGAATGACATGGGGTGACTGCCCAACTGAGTCTTATGACACGCTATGTCTAATTGATGCAGCAGGGCTATTCAATGGCATGGGGAAAGAAGATTTTGACTATGATTCGTTTAAATGTTAGGGGCCACTATGAGAGAAGAAGTAAGGATGATAAGGGGTAATATATATTTAGCCACCTATGAGCATAAACATGGGATGGATAAATCTATACATAAAACCCTTAGTGGCGCACAGGAATGGGCCAAAAGCATAGCTGCCGATTGGATAGATATGTTTCTATCGGACGATGATATGTGGCGCAACTTATCTATTGACGAAGTGGTTGAGAATTGGGGAGAGATAACGGGACATACAGAATTCTTTAACATTGAGGAGTACCCCTTAAATGACTAGTATGCTTGATGGATATATTATAGAGAGACAGGGAGTTTCGTGGGATGAAAGATTTTATAAGTCTTTTTCCTTTTCAGGAGAGCCAGTCTTTGGGGAAGATAGGCGTGCAACAGTATTTGTAAATAAAAATGATGCTAACAGTATTAGGGATAAGATTATAGAAAGCTCAGGCATATACGTGAGTGTGCATGCACGATCAGATTTTTATCCCCCACCGCTGTAATGACATATCTTGCGATTGCATTGTCGTTCGCATTAGGCTTAGTGATAGGCGTTCGCTTAAATAGTGCTGCCTTTGATGGTCAAGACTGGACTCTTATGAGGTGGGATAACACGATGCTTGGTTATAGGCCGATAAAGCTTGGATCAACACTAACTAAGACTGATAGAATTATTATGTCATTAGAGGTAAACACATCTGCCTTTCCAAAAGATGGTGTAAAGTATACCAATGAGGAGTGACTGGTGTGAGTGAGTATATCGTAACAACAAGGGATAACAAAGGATGGATAAGATGAGCTATGATGACGGTAAATTGATTAACAAGATAGTTTTAGTTGACTTTGATGAAGTTGTGCTTATGACTGGTATTAATGACTTTAATGACTATTTGTGCGAGCTAACAGAGGAAGATTGCCTACAGGATGTCTCATGGGAGGTTTGCGGCCATGAAGATGGAGCCGTAAAGCTATCTGTATCAGGATATGCTGAAGAAGAATAAGGGATATGATTAACCAAAAGACTTAATGCTTGATAGCTAATCTAATGAATTGGCAAAAAGAGGTAGAGGATGAAGACTGATTACGCGCTGAGTATGTCGTTTGCCATTGAGCTTGATGTAGACGATAAATGTTCTGATATAATTTCAAGGGATAACTTGCCAATGCTTTGTGATGCGGCGAGAAAGAAAATAGATGAAATTGAAAAAGGATGCTTCCTTGAGTGTTTCGATATATTCGATTCGTTTGAAGTAGAGTAATAGTTAAGCTAAAATACACATTTATAGGTGGACGAATATGAAGAGCATGTTAGATTTAGACTATGAGGGCAGACATATTCAATTATGGCCAGGAGACTCTGTAGACAAATGGGCTAAGATTGAGCATATAACGGAGCAGGGTATGATAATTGAGTTTACTGAGATAAAGGCAAACGGATATAACCAACATTATAATGTTGGCGATGTTATGTTTTGGCCATGGAATTCACTTAAGTTTATTTTTAAGGAGGAGCGATGAATTTACCAACACTATATGGACGATCAACTAATGGGAAGATTAAAGAATGGAACATATCGGTTCTCCAGATGGGCGATGGAACCTGTTACATCGAAACTGAACACGGTTACGAGACAGGTAAGAAGCAGCTTGATCAACGCTATGTTGAAGAGGGTAAGAATATCGGTAGAGCAAACGAAACCACTGTTTACGAACAGGCATGTTCTGAAGCTAAATCTGCACATAACCGTAAAAAAGATTCAGGATATATAGAGGATAAGGGCAATATTCCTCACGAGTCTGATGGAATGTTTCTCCCTATGCTTGCTCACCGATATGATAAACATAGCGCAAAGATTAATTATCCATGCTGGGTTCAGCCAAAGCTGGACGGTGTTAGGATGCTTGCTAGAAAGCAGACGGGGATCGTCACTATGTGGTCAAGAAAGGGCAAGATTATTGATGTTCCTGACAAAATTAATATGCAGCTTTGTGAAATGCTATCCGAAGGTCAGTGTGTAGATGGTGAATTATATGTTCATGGATGGACATTTCAAAGAATTATTTCTGCGGTAAAAAAGAAGCGGGCAGACACAGATCTATTAGAATATCATATCTATGATTCTCCGCACCTAACTCTTACCTTTGAGGATAGGGCTCCTCAGTATGGAGGACGGTATCACTCTGACTTACTCCACTATGGTTCAGCCAGCATAACATTCCCCACTTACTGCCAGAGTTGGAATATTATAGGGGATAATATTAAGTTCGTAAAGACTTATTCTGCCAACTCAAAGGAAGAGTTCGATCTATATGAAACCATGATGGTTAAGGATGGGTATGAGGGAATGATGGCTCGTAACCACAAAAGTACTTATAAATTTAAGAATAGATCTTATGACCTGCAAAAGGTTAAGAGATTTAAGGATAATGAATTCCAGATAATCGGAGGCAAAGATGGTTCTGGCCGAGAATCAGGGCTTATTATATTTAAGTGCATTACCGACGATGGACTTGAATTCGATGTTCGTCCCAAGGGCAGTCATGAGTATCGAGCAGAGCAATTTAAAAACCTAAGTAATTACATAGGGAAGATGCTAACTGTTCGGTATCAGGAACTCACAGATGATGGACGCCCTAGGTTTCCAGTTGGTATTGCAGTAAGAGATTACGAGTAGAGTGACTCAAGGAGAGTTGGGAATGAGTTGGATTAAAAAACTCTTAGGCATTAGACCTATAGACTTGAAACAAAAAGAGGTTGCTGTCCTGAGAGAAAAGGCAATGATGGCACAAAGAAGTGGCGATCTAAAGGCTTATGGCAATATTTCTAAAAAAATTGAAGAATATGAAGATGAGATTATAGAGTTAATTAGAAAGACAGTTGCAAGTTAGCTTATATTGATTTAGCTGTAGCGGGGTATAGCACAGTTTGGTAGCGCATCTGCCTTAGGAGCAGAGGGTCGTTGGCTCAAATTCAGCTACCCCGACCATTGAATAGGTAAGGAGATATTATGGGTTGGTGGTCAATCACAGATAAGAGCGGAGGTATATCTTCAATAGGAAATATGGGTCTATACGGCGGAGATAGTGTGGCTGATATTATTGATGCTGCAATAGCAGAGGTAATTAAGGAGTATGAATATACTTGGGATAGAAAGCCATACATTGAAGAAATTGAAGCGGCATTAAATTTCTCAACAAGCATTGTGTTTGATGGGTTAAAAAATGCTCCAAAGATGGGAGGGAATTTTGGCTAATATTTTTTGGGCAGGAGAGAAGTCTCCGCAGAAGGAAGCATTAGAGGCGTTAAAGAAGAAGGCGGTTGAGATATGGGAAGGGGCATTTCACGTTAGGTTTAGAGATGGACACTTAGAGCTTGTAATAGAGCATCCTTCCAATGAGGCATCTGGACTTTGGAGTAAGTTTGATGGGCCAAAGTTTATGGGTCATGAGCTTCACATACTAAAGGTTCCATCCGGAGTTGTAAGCGGATTGAATAAGAATGATAAAAAGGAGCTGGGATATGGATTATGAGTTAGTAAATGTAACCGAAGATGTGGATTCTTGGTTTAATAGAGATCCGGTTAGGCCTGAGTTAAATATAGAGTTCAGAACAGGGCCAGGAAGAGAAGTGTTTGGGCTAAAAGATGAGGATGGAGAGTATAAGGCTTTTATGTGTATAGCGAGAACAGATGGCGTTCCGGCTAACACAGAAGAGCTTAGCTCTCTAACCTCTTTGTTTGGAAAGATAGTTGTACCATATAGTGTATGGAGCTATAAGAGAGGCGCAGGAAGAGAGATTGTGAATCAGGTCTTGCTCTCAATGAAGAGGGTGAAAACAGTATCG
>TARA_R110001583_G_scaffold58103_4_pt1 | contig 15159 bp, 9 predicted proteins | sample TARA_R110001583 | Tara Oceans TARA_R110001583 (sample SAMEA4398432) | marine metagenome | biome: Polar Biome; feature: [MES] marine water layer (ENVO:01000295) within the mesopelagic zone...; material: water (ENVO:00002006), including particulate matter (ENVO:01000060) such as...... | reverse complement strand
ACGTATACCTCCCGAGAAGAAACGAGACTCAGCAATATGCTGAATGGCTTCTCTATTCAGGTTTGGATGTGGCATATCTGTAATGCCTATGACCACAAATTTAGACATCGCGACCTGGTTTTAATTCTTTAGCATCATCTAAGCTTAATACTGAATTGACTATGGTTGCAGCTAAGGTTGAGCCTCCTTTTCTTCCTTCGATAATGACAGCTGGTAGTTTCGCAAAGCTCTTCACTCTATGCTTTGATTCTTCTACATTAACAAAACCTACTGGCGACGCTATAATTCCCATTGGTGAGAAATTCTTCGAACGCATTAGAGCTGTTAATTCAATAAGGGCAGTTGGTGCATTACCAAACACATAAAGAGCATCGGGATCATCTTCAACCGCCAAACGGATACCAGCTTGAGTACGAGTGATCTTGTGCTTTTCAGCCAATTCAGCCACACGAGGATCATGTAAATAGCATTTCACTTCGATGCCCATTCGCTCACAAGCTGCTTTACGAATACCAGAAGTAATCATGGTAACATCAGTGATAATCACACCCCCATTTTTCAACTTCTCATGCCAAACATTCAATGCGTCATTGCGTACTTTCAAAAGGTCGACCATTTGAAAATCTGCCGACGTATGGATTAAATGCATTAAAGCCCATTTCGTCTCCAAGGGTATATCTTTCCCTTTCAGCTCTTCAGCAATAGTCGCAAAGCTTTTCTGCATAATCAGCGGTCCAGGCTTACCCTTTTCGCTGTATTTAGAGTAATAACCACGTGGGGTTATAAATTTATTATTCTTAGATATATAAGATTGAGAGTTCCCAATCACAACTAAGCAGAACATATCTACTTTTTCAAGATCAACTTCAGCTAGCGTACTAAGCTCAATATTCTCTTCATCACGTCCAACTTGACGAACAATGGCAACGGGTGTTTCTGGGCTACGCTCCTCAAGGAAAATTTCCTGAAGACGATAAATCTGCCAGTAACGCCCCTTGCTTTTAGGGTTATATAAAACGGTTACAAAGTCGCCAAAAGAAGCTGCTTTAATACGTCTTTCAATCAACTCCCATGGTGTTAATAAATCCGATAAAGAAAGGATAACTGTATCGTGACCAATTGGAGCACCTAGCTTTGCAGCTGCAGCCTGGAAAGCTGAAATACCAGGAATTAATTCGATATCCACTTTCGAATCACGCTTCTCTGCCATTTCATAAATCAGTGGAGACATTCCGTAAATACCAGCATCACCTGAACTAATAACAGCAACTTTCTTGCCTTGTTCAGCGTGCTCAAAAGCAATCTCTGCTCGTTGAGTCTCTTGTTTCATACCTGTATCTAAACACTCTGTTCCTTCCTGAAGGAAAGATTGAATAAATTGGAAATAGTACTTGTATCCGATCACAATATCTGCCTCTTTAATGGCATTGATAGCTGGATTCAAAAACATATTTGGGTCACCAGGACCTAAACCAACGATATATATTTTGCCTAACATAGTTTCTTTTTTTTAAGGATGATGATGGTGAAATAAGGAATTTTTCTATCTCGAAGCACTTCTGCATCGTCAGTTATAAACTCCTTATCGGTTCCCAAATACTCACCATAGAATAATTCAGGTTTATGCTCTAAAATAAAATCTGCGATCCAGGTCTTTACCTTAGAGACCTTCATCAACACGATGGTGTCATTTTCTTCCAACTGCTTAAGCAAACCTTCACGGCTATCCACATTTGGATCAACCAAAACCTTATCACTTAATGTGCAAATTGGAGATTTTGATTTTGAACCTGCCAAAATAAAAGCGGGAACACCTGGAATCATTTCGTATGCAATATCATTCGCTTTAAAATGCTTCAATAAATACGCAAATGTGCTGAAGAACGAAATATCGCCTTCACTCACAACAGAAACATGAAGGTCCTGCTCAAGATCAGATTGGATTTTCTGAAACAATTCAAAATAGGCTCCTTCTGCTTCTGATCTGTCGTAAGACATTTTCAATGGAATAGGATGCAATTGTAAATCACTTATGCCCAATTGTTTTAAAATAGGGAGCGAAAAACTAGAATTGCCTTTTTTCTCAGAAACACTAGCTGGATAATAAATCTTATCAGAATGCTGAAGTGTTTTAAGAGCCTTTATTGTAATCAATTCGGGATCGCCTGGTCCTAAAGAAACCCCATATACTTTACCACTTGTTTTTGACATGTGCTTATTGATTGTCGGTTATTAGTTATCGTTTTCACTTTAACCTTTAGCCTTTTTTTACTTTATCCTTGTTAATGCTTATGATCGTGTGAATGTCCGTGATGATGGTGATGTCCATGATCGTGCCCATGGTGGTGATGTGAACAAGCAGAAGGATCTCTACTTTCGATTAAATCCACCTTGCCTTCTTCAACCGCTTTTAATCTCAACATCAGAATATCAATCAGCATATCACTCTCGCCAATTTTAGGACATAGAATGAACTCTTTTTCTGGATGTCTTAATTTGAATGCTTCTATGCTCCTAATGGCATTATCCAGATATACTCCTGGAAAGAAGATATAGGGTAAAGCGATAATACGCTTGTATGATAATTGATCTAAAACAGCCAAAGCTTTATCTACAGAAGGGAAAGTCATACGAGATGTAAAGGCATTGATCATGAATGGCATCTTCAACTCTTCCTGAGCCAAACGAGATAGCTTTAGCATATCACCATTTGAATCGGCCATAGAAGCACCAATACCAATTGGGAAGAAAGCCGTATCGCTCATGTCTTCATCAGAGATACTCTTCTTGATTAGATCCAATGAAAGATCGACCATTTCCTGACAAACGCCAATGTAATTGGCCAATTTGATATTCACTTCATATTGTTCCTGAAGCTCGTGAAGCTTATTGGGAATATCAGAAGCTATATGCACCCCATTGAATAAGAAAACTGGCACGGCAATAATCTCTTCTACTCCTTTAGCTTTAAGCTTGCTTACGCCTTGCTCAAAATTAGGTTCTGATAATTCCAGAAAACCATATTCAACTTCATAATCAGTAATTGTACTGGCAAATTTCTCAGCAAATGCTTTAAAAGCTAATTCTCCAATTTGAACACGTGTACCATGTCCGCACAGTAATATTCCTTTCATAATTTTAGATTTGAGTTGTGAGATATAAGTGATGAGATAATTAACTCTACTCATTCACCATTTACTTTTTCACTCTTTAAGCTTTATATCTTTTATATTTCAACTCTGTTAGGTCTACCTTCGGCTGACTCTAACAGGTTTTTACTTTATTGTATTGGGTAATGAGATAACTAAGCTTACTCTTTCATCATTTACTTTTTCAGACCTTCATTTCTACCTTATCGTAATTGATAATTCGTAATTCATAATTACGCCTTAATAAGCCATCTGAGCTTCTTCAGCTACAGCCATCAGTTTATCTGATATTGAAACCACTTCGCCAACAACCATAATGGCTGGTGGACGAAAATCTAAAGCTTCCATTTTTGCGATAATATTATGCAACTCACCTTTTACAACCTCCTGTTCAGGACAAGTTCCCCAACGGATCAAGGCAACCGGAGTTTCTTTTGAACGCCCATGTTTCATCAAATTATTGATGATAGTTGGTGCATTAGTAACACCCATATAAAAGACAAGGGTATCGATACCTGTTGATATTTTATCCCATTGCAAATCTCTTTCTCGACTTACAGGAGGATGACCAGTGAAGAATGCCACTGAAGAAGAAACATTACGAGCCGTAACAGGAATACCAGCATAGGCAGGTGCAGCAATACCCGAAGTGATACCTGGAATCTCTTCAAATTCAATCTCATTCTCAAGCAATTTAATTGCTTCTTCACTCCCTCTTCCAAATACATAGGGGTCGCCACCTTTTAAACGAACAACCGTTTTTCCCTTTTTGGCATAATCCACAATCATTTGATTGATATCTTCCTGGGGGCAGGTGTGATTCTTATGCTTTTTCCCAACATAAATGCTCTCACAACCGTCCTTACAATAGTCCAGAAGTTCAATATTAACCAAGTAGTCATAGAATACCACATCGGCAATTTTTAAAGCCTCAGCAGCCTTAACCGTAATTAAACCTTTATCTCCAGGTCCTGCTCCAGTTATATATACTTTTCCGTTCATTATATTTTTTATATCAAGTGTCTTAATAAGTCAATCGACTTTATAATTCCCAAGTGTTTTTATCAATCTTATCTAATAATGCTCCCACCTTTTCAAGTAAATTGTCATTCATAAAGGCCTTCTTTTCCTTTTCGCCAAGTCCAACAGTATCCTTTACCAACTGATTTCTCAGACGCCCCAATTCGAGAACTTCGTCTTGCAAAGAGCTATCGAATTTCTGTTCGAGATATTTACGGATTTTCTTAGCTAAATAGGGATTTTGACCATTTGATGAAATAGCCAATTGAATATCGCCGCACTGGCTTGCAGCTGCAGGATAAAAATTGGAATACTCAGAAGAATTAGCTGAATTGAATAGAATAGCTTGTGATTCTGCATCTGCCCCTATTCGAGAATTTGTTTGGGAACAATTAGTTGCAGCGATAACCAGAAAAAAGCCATTTACATCATTGGCTTGATACGTACTCTTAAGATAATGGTAGGCACCTGCCTCACGCATTTCTTGTAATATGGCATTGATTTTAGGAGCAATAAGTGTCACATTAGCTTCAGCCTTAATCAAAGATTTAAGCTTGCGTTCTGCCACTTTACCACCTCCTACAATTAAACAGTTTCGGCCCTTTAAATTCAGACTTACAGGATACCAGCTCATCGTACAATTTTTACATTAATAAATTGATAGCAGGGTAAACGAACTCGATTTATGGGGTATATGGTACTATTGCAGATGATAAGATCGACAAACAACTCCCTTCCCCAAGAGTCTCAAGTTTGATTACAGTTTTGGCAGGTTTCCTGACTTGTTTCGTAGATCAAAAGATCGGTTTCTTTCCTTCCCATTCGCAAAATGCGAACAGTGGATGTGGTAAAAACCATAAAAAACTTACAGTAGCGGGGGCTGTCTCGGATTTTAACCGAATTCCCTTTTAAAGCTCAATCGACGATTAAGCTTTCACCAAAACTGCGTCAAATGTAAGTGTTTTTTATTCTCTCCAAAACAATTTGAAAAGGATTTGTTCTTTTGGGGGTTTGTTATAAAACATCACAAAACAATTTATTAAGACTTAAGGACTTTAGAGCACATAATATTCTAATCACTCAGTTCATTATACTGCTCTTCATAATTTAATCCTGTGTGTAACCAGTTTAATCGATCACAACTTAATTTATAGACAAACACAAGAATAAAAATTTTGGAAAACTAAAACATCTTTCTAAAACAGCGTTTACGTTTGTGCTGAACGTGATCGAATGACTTCCAGAGCTGAATGGCAACATGGTTATTTTCCAACATACCTGTTGTTTCAGCAAATCTTAAGCCATCGCTATTCGATGTCTCCAACAATTCACTCATTAGTATGGATACATAACCCAATTTTTGACATTCATAATCAACACCAGTAAGCATTAAATCCATCTCAGTTGGATGTTTCAGTGCTTTTCTCAAATGCCACCATCCGAAAGGGAATAACTTGCCTTTGGCTTTCTGTAAAGCCTTCGATAATGAAGGTATAGCAATAATGAATCCTACCAACTCATCCTCTTTATCCAAAATAATCTTGACATATCGGGGATTAAGAATGGGGAAGAATTTTTCAATATAAAATCGAATAAGTTTTTCAGGCAACTTAAATGTCCCAAACAAATCGGCAAAGGCATCATTAAACACCTTAAATATTTTCTCTTTATAGGGCTCAAGTTCTTTTTTTGTTTTAAAATTTACGGCCTGCAAACCATATTTTCGCTTAATTAATTTAGCAACTCGCTTTGCTTTATCTGGAGGTGTTTTAGGTAGGTTAATTCTAAACTCTAGCCAATCCATTTCCTTTTGGTAAGCTAGTTTTTCGAAATGACTCTGATAATAAGCAAAATGATAATCAGAAGCCATAGAGGGAAGCCATTCATGCCCTTCGATTAAAACGCCAGAATGATCCAAATTTGAAAACCCCAAAGGTCCACTGACGCCAACCATATCTTCTTTTTTCAACCATTCTTCAGCAACCGAAAAAAGCATTTCAGACACTTCGTATTCATCGACAAATTCCACACGCGTAATTCGCCCAATCTTTTCAGCCTGTTTCTCAATGGCCAATGTGTTAACAATAGCACCAATACGCCCTACAACTTTACCATTCTGATAAGCCAGCCAGAATTTTGCTTTACAAAAGTCAAAGGCTGGATTTTTATCTTCCATCAATAAGTCGAGTTCTCCTGATTTTAAAGGGGGAACCCAAAACTCATTACCTTTATACAACTGATATGGAAAATCAACGAAAACTTTGCGTTCGCTCTGATTCAGAACTTCTACGATTTGGATGGTCATAATTATGCTTGGTATCTCTATTATAAATTAAGTTAGATGCAAATTACGTTATTCATATCAAAAAAGACCTCTTATTTAATAGAACTAATTATCATTGTTTAAAACAAACTTAACAAATATGATAATTGAGACTACTTTTAAAAAAAAGAGGACTTGCCATAAGTGTCGTTTAACAATTCAAATTTCACCAACATTATTTTACTTAGAGCCAATTAAAAACAGTATCTATGTATCTTAAATCAATTTTTAAGTATTAAAATTTACATGGCACCTCTTCAAATATTCTCCATAACACTATTGGCAATCTATGTTATCCTTATTGTTGGATCTTCTCTATTTTCTAAGAAAAGTGATTCTATTGAAGGCTATTTCCTAGCCAACAGATCCCTCTCTTTCTTAGCCTTAGCTATCACGTTTATTGCTTCATGGTGGGGAGCTGGTTCAGCTATTGAAACGGCTGATCATTCCTATCAAAATGGAATTTCTGCCTTCTGGATATATGGCATGCCCGTTTTGTTCTCTACAGGCTTACTCTTTGTATTTGCAAGAGCCATCCGAAAAGTGGGCAGCATTACGCAACCCCAATTATTGGAAGAACGGTATGGAAAAGCACCAGCTTTAATGCTATCTGTTCTTATCTTTTTATTCATGACGATTACTGCGGCTTCACAAATTGTAGGAATTGGTATCTTCTTCGAAAAGTTTCTACACTTAGACTATAAGATGTCAGCAATTATTGGAACAGGTATTGTCTTACTCTATTCATTTTTTGGAGGGTTTAAAGCCGTTGTACGTACCGATATTATCCAGTTCGTCTTTCTATTATCAGCCTCAATATTGGTCTTTGCATACGCCTACTACTACTCAGGGGGAATCCCTGCAATAAAAAACATTGCTGATACAAAAGGCTTAACGAACTACTTCTCTTTCACTCATCAGATATCAAGTAATATGGTTTACATCATTACTTTTGGTAGTGCGTGGATGATACAAGCTAATGTGTGGCAACGAATTTCAGCAGCTCGATCTCCCCAAGATGCTCGTAAGATGATAGGTTTAAGTTTTCTTGTTTATATTCCTCTTTACTTGATGGTGACTTTCACTGGAATGTTAGCTTTAGGCTTATTTGAAGAGATGCCTCAAGGTGGTGTTATTTCAGGCATTATTAATGATTATATGCCTCCATTCCTTGGTGCATTAATCTTCGTAGGTATTTGTTCGGCTATTATGTCTACTATGGATTCTTTAATAAACACGGGAGCTATGGTTCTTTGTGTAGATATCTATAAAAATAAGTTTAGGCCTGATGCAAATCAAAAACAACTCCTGATTGTTGGAAAGTTAGGAACAATTGTTGTCACGCTTATCGCTCTTCTAATTGGCCTTGAAATCAAATCGATTCTTAAGGTTTCTTGGCTTGCTGCTGACCTTTTATCTACTGGAGCTTTCGTCCCTTTAATGGTAGGCTTTATTTGGAAAAGAGGAAACACAATTGGAGCCATGTCATCCATGATTTTCGGAACAGTTTTTTCGCTTTACAACCTAACGGTTGCTTTAGGGGCAAAACTTCCACTTCCTTGGGAAATTGGAACAGCCAAACATGTTTTGATTGGTATGCTTGGATCAGCCTTAGTTTATTTAATTGCTAGCTTCCTTAGTAAGGCTGAACCCAACAAATCTGAATCTTTTATTGCTAAAGTTGGTTTCAATAAATCATAAAACATTTCGACGCTACTAAGACCGAACTTGCAACAAAAATACACCATCCTACTTGCAGCCATATGGCTATAAAATATGTTGGGCCGACAAGGATAAATCCCTATCGGCCCAACAACTAACACAAACTAACAATCAAAATTATTCTGCGGGGTTCATTATAACCTCTACAATATCAGTTTTCTTGAAAAGTTTCTTAGCAAACTTCTTAACAGAAGCCGCATCGATATCTTCAATCAATTTCTTATAATCGTCCTTAGAAGTAAACTCAGAACCTAACATTTGATTCTTTCTCAAAGCACCTAACCAGAAAGAATTTTCTAATTCTGCTTCTTCTCTACTTTTGATGAAATTGTTCTTAATCTCAGTTAGATCTGCTGCATTACAAACTTCTTTTTGAATTCTAGTGATTTCTGCATTCACAATCTCAACCAAGCGATCACATTTTTCCGGATCACAATCAAAGTTGATGCCCAGAGAAAACTCAGGAGTTGGTAATTTTGATGACGAAGGACGAACCCCTACACCATATGAACCACCTTCTTCTTCACGAATAGTCGTCATATAACGCTTAGAAAGAAGTTGAGACACTACATTTAACATCAATCTATTCTTAAGTGTATAATCAAACTCACCTTGAATTGAGTAAACTACAGTTGTTTTTGGTACTGACATCTTACGATTAAAAATCTTGCTGGTTTTTCCTTTAGCAGGTCCAACTTTATGATCGACGAAAGATTCTTTTCTATTCGTAGAGCTAATGTTACCAATATACTTTTGGATCATTGGCAAGTGTACCTCTTTATTAATATTACCCACAAAGATGAACGTAAAATCACTTGCGTCAGAGAAACGTTCTTTATAAATCTCAGAAGCTCTGTTGAAATCAATATTGTTTACAAACTCTTCTCCAAACAATAGGGTACGAGAAGAATAATTTGTGCTTGCTAACGAAATCGTATCCTGTAGAGCTTTCTTATTATCAACACCAATATTTGCAAGGTAGTTTTTGATACGAGCCATTTGTGCATCAAATGGAGCTTCTTCAAAACGTGGCTCTTCGAAATTCAAATAAAGCAATTGCATCAATGTCTCAAAATCCTGAGGTGATGCAGATCCTGAAAAGCCTTCAGTCAACTCACCAAGATTTGCACTTAAGCCTACAATTTTACCTGTCAATTTCTTCTTTAGTTGAGTCGCATTGAATTCTCCAACACCAGACATGCCAACAATTCCAGTAGCCATATCTGCTGAAGCTAAATCCTTTTCAGAAATTAATGATGTTCCACCAAAACTGAATGATGACATTGAAATATTATCCTTGCTGTATTCTGTTGGAAGAACAACAACTCTTGCACCATTCTCAAGAACATAACCTTTAGCATCAGTTCCCTCAACTTTGAATGTGCTTGAAATTTTAGCAGTAGCTAATTTCTTAGCAACAAGAGGCTGATCACCGGCTTCATCTTTATAAGCGTCAACATCAGAAGACTTCACTTTAGCTGCAACAGCTAATAACTCCTCTTTAGTTGGGTAATATTGCTTCTCATTTTCAGGGCCTTTTAAGATGAAGGCTGAATTATTCTCATCTGAATAATTGTTAACCATAGCATTCACTTCTTCAAGCGTAATTGCAGGGATTGTTTTGGCGGCAAAGGCCATCTCCCACTCTATAGATGGGAAAGGTTTTGACTTTAGGTATAAATCGCCTAATTGCTTTGCCCAAGTATCGTTACCTATTTTAGCACGATTGGCATAGTACGATTCGTATGATCTCTGAGTTTGAATTTTTACACGGTTCAATTCTGATTGATTAAAACCATGACGCTTCACACGTTCTAATTCTGTAAGAACTTCAGCAAAAGCCTCAAGCTCTTTACCAATTTTAGGAGATACATAAATATAATTAAGACCTTTGGTTCTAGCCATTTCAAAACCGCCAAGCTCCATTCCAACAGCAGAGCATTCTAATTTCTTCGTTTTTTCAGAAATACGAGACTTAAGCATCTGAGAGAACATCGATTTAGCCATATCGCGTCTTTGGGTCTCTTCAGTGATCACTGGATCTAAATCATAACGAAATCCCCACATAATACTCAGGCTTTTTGCTTCCTTATCTTTAGCTGCGACATAGGCCAATTCTTTTGAATCTTCAACTTGGCAGTATGTACGCTCAGCAGCACTCTTAGGCATAGGGATTTTTGAGAATAAAGCTTTTACTTTAACTTCCATTTTCTCAGCATCAATATCTCCAACTATAACGACAGCTTGTAGATCCGGACGATACCATTTCTCGTAAAAATCACGTAATGCTGAGTGTTCAAAATTGTCAATAACATCTAAAGATCCAATCACATCACGATCAGCATATTTTGAATGATTATACATCACAGGAGAAGTTTGATCACCTAAACGCTTACGAACATTTCTTCTTGTACGCCACTCTTCGTGAATGACACCACGCTCCGACTGAATTTCTTTACCTTCTAATAATAGTCCGCCAGACCAATCATGTAGTACCAATAAAGCTGAATCCAATAAATTCTCGCTTGCAACAGGAATATTACTCAAATTATAAACCGTTTCGTCCTGAGCTGTGTAGGCATTGATATCACGACCAAATAGAATACCGTTTTTCTCTAAGTAATCAAGCATGTTTTTACCAGGGAAGTTCTTTAGGCCATTGAAAGCCATATGCTCCAAAAAATGAGCCAAACCATTCTGTGCATCATCTTCAAGAATAGCCCCTACATTCTGAACGAAGTAGAAACTAGCTCTATCCTTAGGTTCTTCATTGTGCATGATATAATAAGTCATGCCATTCTCCAGCTTACCCGTCTTTACCGCCTCGTTGGTAGGGACAGTAGTTGTATACTGTGCAAAAGAGTTCTGTCCTAGAATGCTTAAACACAGTAGAAGTGAAAATTTTAATTTTGAAGTCATATTTAAAATATTTAATTCAGTTAGTTCAATAGATAAGCCTGCTTTCTTTAGTGGTGTACAAAACATTTTTAATCCATTTCAACTGAATTTGATTTAAAAGGAAAACATACTAGATGTTTAACTGGTTTCTTTCGACTTTGAAATTCTTCAACTATTTGCAAATTATTCTCAATAAGAAAGGACAGAATCCAAGAGCTCGTTTTCATTTTCTCAAAAATCAGATCCGACCAAAGATAATTTTAAAGAAGATTGTGCCTCTAAGACACCAAACGATTCTATACGGATCCTGCCCCTCTACCGACTAACTAAAAAAAAATAATTAAAAAACTATTTGCAAAAAAATCAGAACAAGGGCGTTGCAAATATATCGCCTTATTTACACTTGAAAACTAGAGTGCAACGCTTGTCCCGTTCTTAAAATTCTTTATGCCCTCATCTAGAAACTTAACAAATGCATCTACATCTAAATCATATGCTCTTGGTGTATGTAAAATTTTTCCTTCATTATCTAAAAGCACATAATAAGGTTGTGCATTTATATTATATTTTTCGATCTGGTAATTCGCATTCTTCTTACCCAATGTCTTCTTTGTCTTTCCATCGTAATTAGATACGATCCATTCCTCTTTAGGTAATTTTGTCTTATCGTCAACATACATAGCTACGATTACATAATCATCTCTTAATCTTCTCAACACCTCTGGGTGTGACCAAACATCAGCCTCCATCTTACGGCAATTTACACATCCCCAACCTGTAAAATCAATGAACAATGGCTTATTCTGAGCTTTAGCTGCTGCTTTGGCTTCATCCATATCGAAATAACCTTGTAAACCATGTGGCAAGTGAAGAAAATCACTATATTTTGCATTGATCTTAGCTTGATGAGTTCCACCAGAACCACCGCTATTACGAACCATTGCCTGAATATCAAAATCTAAACTTGCTTTAGGAGGTGTAAATCCTGATAACATTTTCAGAGGAGCACCGAACATACCTGGAATCATATAGACTACAAAAGAGAATGATGCAATCGCTAACATTAATCTAGGAACACTTACATGTTTCACTGGACTATCATGAGAGAACATAAGTTTCCCTAATAAGTATAATCCTAATAAAGTGAAAATCACAATCCAAATAGCTAAGTACACTTCTCTATCTAAGATTCCCCAATGGTAAGTCTGATCCGCTACACTTAAGAATTTAAGTCCTAAAGCCAGTTCTAAGAAACCTAACACAACTTTTACAGAGTTTAACCATCCACCTGATTTAGGCATATTGTTCAACCATCCTGGGAAGATTGCAAACAATGTAAATGGAAGAGCAAATGCTAATGAGAATCCTAACATACCAATAATCGGCATCAATACTTCACCACCTGCCGATGCAACAAGAATAGATCCTACAATTGGCCCTGTACATGAGAATGAAACCAATACAAGCGTAAAAGCCATAAAGAAAGATCCAAGAAACCCACCTTTATCCTCATTTGCTACTGACTTATTTACCATCCAACTTGGCATTGTCATTTCGAACATACCAAAGAAAGAGAAAGCAAAGACAACAAAAATGACAAAGAAAAGTATATTTGGAAACCAGTGTGTACTCAAAAAGTTAGCAAAACCAGGCCCCATTACTACAGCCAAAATAGTACCCACTACAGTATAAATTGCAATAATTGAGAAACCATAGAAGAATGCGTTCATTCTACCTTTAGCTTTATTACCACCACCACTATGCATGAAATAACTCACAGTCATAGGAATCATCGGGAATACACAAGGTGTTACAATAGCAATTAATCCACCAGCAAAAGCAAGAATAAAAATAGTCCAAAGACCTTTTTTCTCTTTTTTGTCCTTCTGAACTGGAGCAGCATCTTTAGTTTCAGCCTTAAGCTCTTTCTTAGCAACATCTTGAGTAGCTGGAGCACCTTCAGTCGTTAGTGCTAAATCAAAATCTTCTTCACCTGACACACAACTTCCATCAACATCAGAACAAGCCTGATACTCGAACGAACCTGAAACTTTCACATTGGCTTTAAGAACTTTTATTGTTTGACGGAATTCAGCTTTCTTTTCAAAGTAGCTTACTTCACCTTCCCAAACTTTGTCATAATGTTTCTGGGCATTAATTGATATAACTTTACCAACTAATTCGTAAGAATCATCTTGATTAAAATTAAAAGTCGCTACAATAGGGCCTAAATCAGGATCAAAATCATTTGAATACACATGCCACGTATCCTCAAGATCTCCTTTAATTAATATCTCAAGTATTTCTCCAACTTTCACATCCTTCTTTGAGAATTCAACTTTCCACTTTGCTGGTTGAACAATCTGGCTAAATGCACTCAAAGTAATCATGCTGCTCAAAATAAAAACGAGAGCAAACTTAAAATTCAATTTCATTGGTCTTAATTTTTGTTAGTTGTTGTGTGAAGGTATTATCTACACCTTAGTTTTTAATATTGATCTTTGTCTTTGTTAAAGACATTATTCTTCTGATTGTTTTTAGTTTTCTTACACTCATAAGACCCCTGATTGAGGGAAATGGGTGAATCAGATTCCATTTTTTTTATCAAGAAATGTTAAATTCAGCGATATAGTCCTTGCAAACTGAACAACCACATCATTTCTTTTGTTAATTCAAATTCATTTAATAAGCTTAATTCACTTAAACTTACACAGTCTGAAATAATCTAGATTAGATAAAAATAGAAAGTTGATTTTTCTTAAAAAAAAATTAAGATTCAACCTCTTTTTTTTCATTTGACTCCACTTGGTGCTTAATCTGAGGTAAATTTGACAAATTCAGATCAAAACCAAGCCTCTTTTTCTCGTTTTTTGTCGGAACAGTAGTTCTTTTAACAAGGAGTTAACAATTGCAGCTCAAAGCAATTAATAATTCACTCAATTAGATTCAAACAAAAAAATGAATCTCAAAATGGAGCCGCCCTGCAAAAATGTATCAATTACAGTATAACAAAAGATTATACATAATTAAAGCTTGATCCTGCTCAGGTATTATTCTCACTCAAATAGTCGTAACAATCTTTGGAACCTGACAGTTGAATTTATAATATCTATCCAGATGCTTTCTAAAAAACAATCTAGTCTTGATATCGATAGAGACTATATTGATAGGAAAGACTATAAATTATTTAGAATACAATAGGTTTATCCTGTTTAAAACAGTAATGGCTGCCCTTTGAGGAGCAGCCATTTTCATTTAAAACGTTTTGTATTAGTTAAAAATATAACGCAAACCAATTTGCATTTGCCATTTAGAATTAACTGAAAAATCGTCTACATAGGAATCTTTCAGGTCCTTGTTGAATTTCATATAGGGAACATTGTTCGCATCCACCCCATTTACAGAAATGGGCGTAAAATTAGAAGCAAACTGGCGAACTCCCCAATCAGAATTCAACAGATTACCAAAATTTAAAATATCGATAGAAAACTGGAAGGTATTCTTCTTTCCATTAATATTCATGTAAAAATCCTGTAGGAAACGAACATCCATTTGGGTAAACCAAGGTAGCATGGCACCGTTACGTTCAGCATATTTTCCCCGACGCTCCTTCAGATAATCATCCTGCTTGATAAAAGCATCCAGAGCAGCCCATTGTTCTGCAGCATCAGGAGACAAAGTTCCAACATCGCCATCAACAGTTCCAAACCTGATGTCATTCATATCTTTAGGAACATACAGGAGATCATTATTGTTGATTGCATCATTATTAACGTCACCTGCATAAGTATAGGAATAACGATTTCCTTTTCCAGCTTCAAAAAACATGGAGATGGTTGAAGCAAACTTCCCTTTACCATAAACTTTACGATACACAGCAGAAGAAACAAAACGATGTTTCAAACCATAACGTGACCAGGATAAGCTTGGATTGTTAGGATTCCCAAGCACAGGATTTCTTTGGAATGCATCGGCTGCAATCTCAGCAGGTATGGATGTTAAATCTTTTGAGGTAAGATAGGTATAGGATAAATTAGCATTCAAACC
>TARA_R110001583_G_scaffold63217_2_pt1 | contig 15160 bp, 16 predicted proteins | sample TARA_R110001583 | Tara Oceans TARA_R110001583 (sample SAMEA4398432) | marine metagenome | biome: Polar Biome; feature: [MES] marine water layer (ENVO:01000295) within the mesopelagic zone...; material: water (ENVO:00002006), including particulate matter (ENVO:01000060) such as...... | reverse complement strand
AAAAATGGTAGCAATGCCTTTAGAAGAGTTAGAACCCGCTATATAGAGGGTAGTTGTATTGAGTAAGCCATGCAGAGTGGCCGACTCGAAGATAAAGCTTGTGCGTAATTAAAGTTTCGCGGTTGAATACCTTTTTTACGGACAAGCCTAAGCTGTGGTTTGAGAGCCACAGCTTTTTTTTATGTTTTTACAAGTCTCCCCTTGAGGGGAGATACAGAGAGGTGTTTGCATTAGAGTTGACAAGTGACAAAAAAACACTTCCCTTATTCCGAAGGCTTTCGGGACCCTCTCAAGAGGGGAGCTTTAAAAAAGAACAAAGGTTCCTGAGCGGAATACTTTAGTTACATAAAAGAAGAAGTTATAAAGAAGTGTTCTATTTAATAAAGCTAACTGATTTTAGGTTCGTAGTTTATACTGTTAATATATTTATTTTCATAAATTTAGGTTTTAATCCCCAATAAAACTTAGCAAGACCGTTACCCACAATATTGGATGAAATTTTAAAATAATAAAACCGTCAAATAAATTTTAACAAAATGAGAAAGATTCTTTTAATTATTTCGGTTACAATTTTTACTCTAACAGTTAAGGCTCAAAAGAAAATTATTTTTGGAGTTAAAGGTGGAATTAATATTACTAATATGACTTCAGATTATTTTGTAGAAAATAATAGCAAAACAGGATTTCATATCGGAATAGTTACAGAAATTCCATTTGGAGATAAGTTCTCGCTACAATCTGAAATTTTATATTCAACACATAATGCTGAGGGTAAGGTAATTCTTGATGGTGTTCCATATCCCGGAGCACCTGCAGTTCCACCTTTTTCTGAGGAATATGAACTTAATTACATACAAGTTCCTGTTTTAGCAAAAATATACTTAGTTAAAAATCTCTCATTAGAAATAGGACCTTCATTTAATTTCTTGATAGATGATAAAGAAATTTTTGGCTCTTCCACAAGAACTGATGTCGGGAAAAATTTTGAGTTTAGCGGAGTTTTAGGACTTTCATATAAGATAAAAGGTGGAATATTTGGAAGTTTAAGATATGTAAATGGTTTTTCAGTTGCTTTAGACAGAGATAATTATGATGAAGATGCTAAAAATATCGGATTTCAACTTGGAATAGGATTTATGTTCTAGGAAAATTAAGGATAAAAATACAGTGGGCAACAAAAGCTAAATTTCATGCGCGGTGGCGAGTCGCTTGAGAGTTAGTTCAAATAATAAACACCAGCAAGCCAATTAAAGGGTTTGCTTAAAATTATAAATTTAATCGGCTTGCTTACTTGGCGGTTTACTCACTTCGTTTCGTGATCTCCCTTTACATACATTAAAAAAAAATGAGAATATCATTAGCAACATTATTTATTTCTATCCTTATTTTAGGTTGCCAATCAAACTTGTCAACTGAAAAAAAGAGAACGAATTTATGCGTAAATCCTACGGACTTTTTTGAAAGCAGAATAGGTGAGAGACCGAAAATATTAGCTCTTGGGACATTTCATTTTGATTATCCAGGATTGGACTTTCATAAAATTGATGACAATAAGAAAATCGATATTCTATCCTTAGAAAGACAAACAGAACTAAAAGAGCTTTTAGGTTACATTAAACGTTTTAAGCCTACTAAGATTGGTATTGAAGCAACAGACGATTGGGGTGCAACAGAAAGACTAAAGAAATATTCAAAAGGGGAAATTGCACTTAAACGTAGTGAAAGATATCAAATAGGAATCCGATTAGCTTCGGAATTAAATTTAGACACTATTTATAGTTTAGACGCTTCACATTTTGCTCAAGATTTATACAAGAGAGATTCAATATTTTCGAATGAACTATGGAAAGATTTTGACTGGAATGGAGACGACCCTATTGGAAAGTACTATAATGAATGGTCAAGTTTGAATGATAGTCTTATTTTTGAAAAGCCTCTTCTTGATTATTTTAAATATTTGAATTCTAAGGAAGTTCATAGTTGTAATTATGGGTCGTATTTAATAGGTGGATTTAAATTAGATGACCATCGAGGTGCAGATATCTTATCAACTTTTTGGTACAATCGCAATTTGAGAATTTTTAGAAAAATTCAACAATTAGATCTACAACCAAGTGATCGATTATTAATCATTTTTGGGAATGCTCATGTAGCAGTATTACGCCAATTAATTGAATGTTCACCTGAATTTGAATTTATAGAATTTGATAATTTAAAATAAAAACGTGTGGTAACAAAAGTTAAATTTCATGGTCGCTGATAAGTCGTTTGAAAGCTTAATACAATTAAGAAACACCAGCAAGCCAACTAAGTTGGTTTGTTCAAAATATAAACAAATTTACTAGGCTTGCTTAATTGGCGCATTGATAAGATTACTCTTTTAAATCGCCCACGCAACTTAGAAAGACCGTTGTGGCGCATTGAAAATAGACAAACATGAAGCAGTTGATATTATTAATTTTTGGTTTTGTATTATCTATAAATTTGATTGCACAGGAATCAGAATCGTTACTAGTTTCTAAAATTGACAAGATTGCAAATGATATTGACAATAATTCAAAATATCAAAGACTGCACGAAGATGGAGAATTAACGAAAAAGAAATTGCTGTTTTTTGAAAAACACGTTGGAGGCTTTTATTCTAATGTCGTTTATTCTGACTCTTTGATTTTATCAACGGAAAATGAATTCTTTTACACAAAGCAAAGTAGAACAAAGAATGAGAAATTTTATTTCAGAGGACACAGACTGATTAAATACACTGAAAAAGTGTTTGTAAATAGCATTCTTCAACGCAGTATTGTTGCATATTTTGACAACGAGCGATTAGTCAAAGTTGAGAAAGAAATACACGACAAATTCTTATTTGACTTAGAGAAACAAAAAACAATAATAGAAAAATCAAAGAGCGAAATATCTCTGAGACAAATGACAACTTGTGAATGGAAGCGATTATTTGGGAATAATTAAAAAAACAGCAACAACGACGCCACAACAAAAGCTAAATTTCATGGGCGGTGATTAGCGGTTCGAAAGTTTAGTACAATTAAGAAACACCAGCAAGCCAATTAAATGGGTTTGCTAAAAATATAAATAAATTTAATCGGCTTACTTCTTAGCGCATTGATAAGGCAATTACTTTAAATCGCCCAAGAAACTTAGCAAGACCGTTAGGTCTAAAGCTAAAACAGACAAAAAGTGATGAAGCAAACATTAATATTTTCAATTTTTATCTTATTTGTTTTTAACGTTCATGGACAATCAAAAACGATAACGGGAACTGTTATTAATGAAGAATTAGAATTAATTCCGTATGTGTCAATATTTAGTCTGGATACTGTTGAAATCGCTAAAACTAACATTGACGGAGAATTTAATATTTCCATTTTAGAAGAAACTAATCAGTTGATGTTTGGTTTTGTAGGAATGGAATGGTTGACAATTAAGTTTGTTGACAATTGTGACAATCTCGAAGTAATAATGATGTCTGAATGGATTTATGATTTTATATCACTCAGAAAGGCTGATAGACTTAGAAAGAAAAGATTCGATAAACTTCCTGAAGTTCGTAAAAAAGCATTTGAGCAAGGAATATTTAAATCTGACTCTCTAAACTATAGTCAGGAATTTGATTCCTATAGAGATGATTAGATCAGAAACTTATATCGCTCAACACCTAACAAAAGCTAAATTTCATGGGCGCTGATGAGTAGTTTGAAAGTTAAGTGCAATTAATAAACACCAGCAAGCCGATTAAATAGGGTTTGTTAAAAATATAAACAAATTTACTTGGCTTGCTTATTTGGCGCATTGATAAGATAACTGTTTTAATCGCCCAAGAAACTTAGCAAGACCGTTATGTGGCATTTAACAACACACTATATTACATAGAGATTATTCCTCATTAGATTTATCGTCTGATATATAGTTTGTTAGTAAAGTGGCAGGTAAATGGCGGGTGTAAAACACTTGAAAAACTTTCAGGCTAAAACATTAGGACCTAAAATTGTTGAATAATTTTAAAACGACAATTATGAAACAACCAGAATTAGGAAAAAAAATTTCGGAGCTTAGAAAAGCAAAGGGATTAACGCAAGAGGAGCTTGTGGAAAAATGCAATATTGGAGTAAGGACAATCCAAAGAATAGAAGCAGGAGAAGTAACACCAAGGTCATATACTATTAAAATTATTCTTGATGCATTGGAATCTGATATTAATCTTGTATTTGATGATGAAAACAAATCAGATACTTTCACAAAATGGTTAAAACGTCTTTTTCTGATTGATATTGATTTGAATGAGGCATCAGAGTTTTTTGTTAAGCAGTTAAATGTTGCGTGGATATTTGGATTAATTTACTTTGTTCTAGGCGTTCTAGAAGGAGCTTCTGATTACTTCATGTATGTCAAAGATGTGATGGTTTATAATAAAGTCCTCTTTGTGATTATGAAAATAACTGTGCTAATCACATTTGTTTATTTTCAGCGCGGATTTGTACTAATTGGCGGACTTTTTAAAAATTACCTACTCAAAATAACTTCGTACCTTCTTATTGTTAGCACTGTATTAATTATTGGATATGAAATCGGCTCTGCCTTCTACAACTCAATTGAGAAAGAGTATGTTATGGGAGGAGCTGCCTTAACTTTTGGAAGTATTTGTATTGTGCATGGCATAGCATTAACCCGACTTAAAAATTTAGTTGGTAGCATAGCTAATTATGCTGGAGTTTTTGAAATAATTTCTGGATGCTTTTTAATAACTGTAATATTTTCATTTGTTGGCTTCCTACTTTTACTTCCAGTTGAATTATTTCAAATATTTACACTTTACAAAGTGGTGGAAATAATTCAAGCTAAACAAAAAAAAATACATATAGCATAAAACAGCTTCAAACAATAAAACTAAAAAAATGAAAAATATAATTCTTTCAATAATCATATTAATTGGATTAAATATTGATAGTTATTCTCAATGTTCATGTCTTACTCTTCATACTTCCAATCAGATTGTATTTGGGCGTAATCACGATTATCCCAATCCCTATGGTGTAATTGTATTTAATCCTAAAAATCAACTTAAAGTTGGAGTTCCTTTACCGGGAGAGCATATTGTAGGTTGGAAAGCAATATATTCAAGTGTTACAATTAGTTCAGTTGGAGTAGGTTTCGCTAATTCTGGAATGAATGAAAAAGGACTAGCTATGGGGCATATGGGACTTAACGAAAGTGTTTATCCAAAAAAGGATGATAGACCTATTGTTGTGCCATCGCAATGGATACAATATATGTTGGATAAATGTGCAAATACAAATGAGGTTATTCTGGAAGCAAAAAAAATAAGAATTACTGATAAAATTGGAGGCGGAGAACACTTTTATATTTGTGACAAAGATGGTAATGTTGCAATTATTGAGTTTCTGAAAGGTCAAATGCTTGTATATACAAACAAAGATATGCCATATATGCTACTTTGTAATGATACGTATGAAAAGTCAATGAATGATATAAAAAATTACAAAGGATTAGGTGGAGATAGAAATGTTTTGGATAGAGTTTCAATTTTGAATGAGAATGCTATTCCTGATGTTATGGCGATAGGTTGCACTAAAATCAACCAATTTTATAAAAAGGAAAGTGAAAATATAGTACCGGAAGCGTTCGATATACATTATGCCATGAGATGCCCTGGCAACTCTAATGCTCCACAATTTGAAAATGCTGAAACCCAATACACAACCGTGTTTGATATTACAAATTTAAAATTATATTTCAGAACAAAATTAAATCCATCTATCCGTGAAATTAATTTCAAAGATTTTGAAGATAATTGTTCGACCAAGGCAAAACTTTTAGATCTACAAACTCTTTCAGAAGGAATAGTAAATGAATCATTTGTCGATTATTCAATGCAAGAAAACGCTAAATGTATTTATAAATTTTATGAAAATGAGGTCAGAAAAATGCCTAAAGAAGAAATGGAATTTATGAGTTTTTATCCTGAGATGTTTCAATGTGGAAAATAAACGCCACATAACAATATATAAAAATAATAGCCGGTTAAGTAGTAAATTCAAAGGTTGTAGCCCGCTTCAACTTATGTGTAATTTGATAGAAAAGTGCCACGCAATCGGCTACTATTCTTATACTAACCGTTAGCAACAATTAAAAAATAAATGAAGAAAATCACAATTGCATTACTAACATTAACAACAGTTTTTTCTTGTAGAACAGAGAAAAAAATAGAGAATACCACTGAAATTATTGTTATTGGAACTCAACACAAAGCTGTACCCAATTTTAATTCGAAGACTCTTTTCATCATATTAGAAAATGTGAAACCTGATTTTATATTACATGAACGAGACTCCTCAGCTTTTAATTCAGAGTTTAAATTTATAGAAACTCCTACAGAAAATGAAGGAATGGCTTCTTCAAAATACATCAAAAAATATCCAACTACACAATTAAGGCCATACGAGTTTGAAAATAGAAATCAATATAGAATAGATAAAGGAATGCGACCAACTGATGGATTAACACTAAGATTAGTTGATAGTTTGTATAAAGTTGATCTATTAACAACATCAGAAGCTGAAATTTTCAAAACTTACAAAGATGCTTTAGAGCCTTTAAAAATAATAGCTACAAAAAGTGCAGAAGCTTGGAATAACTCTACAGCAGATAGTTTATGTGAAAATCGCCAGCTTTATCAATATCAAATGGTTCCTAAAATCACTAATACACGAGAGGAATTTGCCAATAGATTTTTAACAAAACCGAATGGCGAAAAAATTAGTTACAGGGATGGATATCAACTTTGGGCTGATTTTTGGGATTTAAGAAACCAAACGATGGCAAAAAATATAATGACGATTGCTGAACAAAACAAAGGAAAAAAAATAGTTGTATTATGTGGATTTATGCATAGGTATTATATTTTAAAGGAACTGGAAAGACTGACAATAGGCAAAGATATTATCCTAAAAGAATTTTACGACAAATAAAAACTGTTGCTAACATTAGCTAAATATGCATAGGGTTTCTGTGGGTTATCTAAGTTTGGTGTGGTTTTAATAAGTCCGCCATAAGTGTTAATATTGAAAGGCAATGGCTCAGTGTTGGGTGTAAACTATTTAGTAATTTAATCCACTACGCATTTTAGCCAGACCGTTGTGTGTAATTATAACTAGGATTAAAAGATGGTGTTTGGAGCCCAATGGTATTAAAATTGATGAATATAAAGTTTGTTTTACGTTAAATTAAAAACACAAAGAAATGTTGGTTGCACATAATAAATATTTGGAGGTCGTCACATGAAAAAGCAGATAATAGTTTTACTGGCGGTGATAGTGTTGAGTATAATCTTTTGGTCGTGTAGTAAAGAAAGCACCACAGCACCAAGTATCAACTCACCAGTAATAAGTAGCAGGTCTTTTCACATGGGGTTTACTCCTTTTCCTTATGACGTAACTGCAAGCTCACTTGATGACGTATACAATAAAATTGAAACAGATGCTGATTTCATTACCCATCATCTTGATAATGGAATCCCTTGGAATGAAGCCTTAGTAGATACATATCCCTATGATAATAATATTATGAATGATTGGAGTACTCGACTTACGAAAACTCCAAGTGATCATAAAGTGCTTTTAATCCTAACTCCTATCAGTGGAGGTCGAGATGGACTTGCTGACTACAGAAAAGGAAATGATGGAATGGCACTTGTTTCACCTTTCGATACTCATGGTACAAATAAAGACTTTGATCATATCGATGTAAAAACTGCTTATCTAAATTATTGCAAAAGAATTATCACCTATTTCTCTCCCTCATATATTGGAATAGGGATTGAAGTTAATTTGCTCAGAAAAAATACAAATCAGGCAACTTGGAATAAATATATAGATCTGCAATCTTACATTTATGATGAATTGAAATTACTGTACCCTAGCTTACCAATTTTCGCCTCTCTTGAAGCTCTTGAAGCTCTTGAAGGGTACCCACTTGGTATTCCTGCCGAATTTAGTGGAGACCCTACTGCTTATGCAAACTCTCAAAAGATTGCCATTGAAGATGTCCTTCATAAAAGTGATTACTATGCGCTTTCAATGTATCCGTTTAAAATGGCTTATTATAATTCTGATTACCCAAGTACTATGTTTGAGGATGTTTTTGCTCTAAATAATGGAAAAACCATCGCCATTGCCGAAACCGGCTATACCGCAGAATCATTTGATGCTTATGGATTAACATTTGTTGGCTCAGAACTAAAACAAAGAAACTTTATCGACGACCTTCTAGTTAAAAGCAATCAATACAACGTCGAATTTGTCACCTATTTTGTTTTATGGGATTATGACGACCTATGTGCTTCTCTTGGGTTATGTGGAGTCGATGCATTTAAAATTTGGAAAGATACTGGCTTATACGATGGTCTTGGAAGCGAAAGAAATTCATTAGCAGTTTGGAAAAGTTATCTAAGTCTTCCATTAAATTAAAAAGAATAAAAAGATAATTATTTATGAATTAACCCGAATATAACTACACACAACAACAGCTAAAAAACATAGCTCTGATCAAAGCCCGTTTGCGCACTGATTAATCTAGAATCAGTTTCGTTCCTCGCGGAACGCAGATTCGATAATCCGTTACGATTTTTTTAGCTACGTTCGTTACTAACAATATTAAAACGATGCTACGAATATTCAAATCAAAACTGACTGAGGAGGAATTTGGAAGAAAGTACTTTGGTAAACTAGAAGAGAAAGTACCTGGCCTGAAATTTATTTCTTTAGACGGATTAGAATTAAAGACTAAACTTGAAGGCCATGACGAAATGAGGCATTTATTGGATAACTCATTTGCTGAGTATAAAAATGACCCAAAAGATTTGAACAAAATAATTGAGAAATACTCAAATGCATCAAAAGAATTATTTGACTCAAAGAGTGCAATAGAACCTAAACGGATTGTTCCCATTATAAAAGACTACAGATTTTTAGATGAAACGTTAAAATTAAATCCTGACTTCAAAAATGACTTCCTATTTAAAAATATAATGAAGAACTCTATATCTTTTATGCAGAGAATAAAGAATCAACAATTGGATATTTAAGAAAAGATGAAATTGCTCCATTAGAAATCGGATTTGAAAAATTGAATGAAATTGCCATTGAAAATTTAGGTGAATTAGCAACAGAAATTAAAAGACAAGGTGAAAACGGCGAATATATGTTGACTATGGGAGGAGATTTTGAGTCAAGTCTAATTCTTTTAGACATCTGGAATAATGAAAACTTCCCAGTTGATGGAGAGATTATTATTGGCGTACCGGCAAGAGATATTATATTGGTAACGGGGTCGAATGATACAGAAAATATCAAGGAAATTAAATCGAAGATAAAGAGTATAAATGAATCTGGAGATCATATAGTTTCTGACAAACTCTTTATTTACGATGGAGTTAAATTTATAATGCACAAATAAAATACTGTTGGTAACAAAAGCTTAATTTCATGGGCGCTGATGAGCTAATTGAAAGTGTAATAGTAAACGATTTATAAATATGGAAGACATTAAGAGACCCCAACACTTAGATACTTTTACTTATTTAATGGGCATATTAAATTTAACAGGCTATTTGTTTGTGACTGGAGGTGAAGAAACAAAGACGATGGAGTATGTGCTTGTTACTTTAATTATTTTATTCAGCTATTGGTGCTTATATTATTTTCAAAAAGGAGCAGCTTGGTCACGCATTCTTGTGCTAATCGCTTCTGTTCTAGTTCTGTTTAATTTGTTTGGGATATTTTTTTCAAGCACTTGGGTGCAGTTTGTTTTGGTTGTTGAAGCTTCTTTGGGGGCTAGCTTATTATATTGGTTGAGTACAAAACCTGTGAGAATTTATTTTAGTACTAAGAGATGAGAAAATTTAATTGGAAACATACCATACTGATTGCCTTCCTACTTATCAGCATCATAAGTTGTCAAAAGGATGAGCCAAATACTGAATTAGAACTGGAAAGCTATTTCGAACAGTTTTGGAACGATTTTGATAAAACCTATTCCTACTTTAGCTTGAAACAAGTCGATTGGGATTCTGTTTACCAAGCAAATAAGCGTAGAATAAACTCGGAAACGACTTCTTCCGAATTTGAAACTATTCTTACAGACATTATCCTTTCTTTGAAGGATATTCATGTTCGTTTAATTACGAATACGAAAACTCACAAATACTCTAATAACGACTTGTTTGATCGAAATTCGCCGGCAAATGCTTACACGTATCTTTCATCAGTTCGTGTCAACTCCGAAACGCTTACCATTGGAGATATTAAAAATACCAATATTGCCTATGTCAGGGTGAAAAACCTAAACCCAGCAGGCAATTTTGATCCACTGAATTTGGTATTGGACGATTTGCCCTCAAAAGATGGGTTTATTCTTGATCTCAGAGATAATTATGGTGGTAATGATGGTATTGCCAAGAAATTTGTAAACCGACTTACACATAAAAATGTCATTCATGGCTATGTGCGTGTAAGAAACGGATCTAATAGAGATGATTTTGGAGAATGGCAGGCACGTAGATTGACGCCTTACAATCCTGTCGACTTTAACAAACCCATTACGGTATTAACCAACCGCTTTGTTGTCAGCTCGGGAGAAGGGTTTGTTACTATGATGATGGTATTGCCCAATACGACCCTAATTGGCGATACAACAAGAGGCGCAACAGCTAATCCGAAAGAGTTTACATTGCCAAACGGATGGAAATACTGGGTGTCTAGCTGGCAGGCAACAACATCAACGTATCAGCTAATAGAAGATCAGGGTATTGCTCCAAATATTTCTCTTACAAATACTGTAGAATCAATGGAACAGGGCAAAGATTTAATCCTTGAAAAAGCAATTGATGTGATTCAAAGCTCTAACTGATAAAACAATTAATAAACACCAGCAAGCCAAGTTAATTTGGTTGCTTAAAAATATAAACAAATTTATGCGGCTTGCTTGGCGGTTTACTCACTTCGTTTCGTGATCTCCCTTTGGTCGGTAGATAAGACAACTGTTTTAATCGCCCAAGAAACTTAGCATGACCGTTATGCCCTATTAAAAAATCATACCCTAAATTGATCATTATGAAGAAAAATACAGCAATAAGTATCTTGATCTTGATGTTTAGTTCATGTGAAGATTCCGAAATTAATAGATATAAGTTTTACACGGGATATTTTCCTGAAGTACCAGTAAATTTCGAAGAGATAAATACTGAGTATGATGATTACAACTCATCTGCTCCAAGTTTAGGTGAAACCTTTCCTTTATGTTTTTCATCAACACGAAATTCATATGGAACTAATTATGACATTATTTATAAATTAGTTTCAATAAGTTTTTCAAAGTCGGATGGCACATTAAATGTTTTTAATAATACATCAGGAAACCTCGGTGTATCTATCGAAAACAACAATATATATAGCGCTTTAAGGAAAATAAATACCCCAAACGATGAGTTGGGTCCATATTTAATCCCTCAGGGAAGAAATTATAACGGAACCAATATGAATGGACGGTTTGAGACATATATATTTCTTTATTCGAATAATGAAAGTGGAAATCAGGATATAATGTTTACTCAAAACCTTGAAAATGAAAATTACGAAATCCCTCTTAAAGTAGATTTTTTAAACTCAGAATATGATGATGCATATCCAACCTTTAATAAGGACTATTCAGAAATCTATTTTACATCAAATAGAGAAGGAAACTTTAATATCTATAAAGTAAAGACTGACAATACTAAACCGATCGTTGAAGTATTAGTTGATAATTCAACTTTACCTATTGAGAAAGACATTATATTATCTTCAAATTTTGATGATAAGTGTCCATCCATTTCAAACGATTTTATGGTATTTGTATCAAACAGAGAAGGTGGTTTTGGAGGTTATGATTTGTATTATTCTAAATTTGAGAATGGAAAATGGAATGAACCAATAAATTTCGGAGATAAAATTAATACTGAATATGATGAATATAGACCAATTGTAAGGCACCAGCTTTCTTTTAGTAATGATTTTATGCTTTTTTCATCTAATAGACCAGGTGGTAAAGGCGGGTTTGATTTGTACTATGTTGGGATTAATAATATTTTAGAAAAATAAATAACAGGGCATAACAAAAACCAAATTTCATGAGCGGTGGCGAGGCGTTTGCTCCTGATAGCTATTGGTAGCACTCGAATTTAGCAAGACCCTTATCATTCATTGTGACAAAACTGGATCTATTCAATAACTAAAATTGGTGTCCGTCTTTTGCTGCCCAATGGGAAATGGTTAGATGAGCCACTGGAGTCAGGGGATTAGGGATCAAGAGACTAAAGAATCCATTGTAATGGCAATGATGTTCGATTTTAATGAGATGCTCATTGAACTGGGTAAAGAATATTCCAATATTTACCATGTTGACGTGAGAGGCTTTACTCGTCATATGGAAAATATAAACAACAAAAAGAAAGGCAAATACTGGTTCGATGAGATACACCCCAAGAACTATATATTTAAGAAAATTGCAGAGGTCTATTCCACTATCATTGAAGATAAAGCAGAAAAGGATGTTCGGGTATTCCGAATGATTGATTATTCTGCAAATTAAATATCCTGAAGAAAAGCATGGGAGCTTTGTTTTTTAAGATAGAGGTATAAAACTTCCTATATAGACATGGGTTTTTGGGAGAAACCGATAATTGTTATACTTTCGCAGGCTAAAAATTGCAGCCCTAAAGCTTTATTCAAAGCTTTTTCACACAGACTTATGCGTAATAATGGGATCAGTTTATGTGACCATTAAAAATTAATTAGATATAGATGAACTATAAAATGCTAGTGCTTGATCTTGATGATACGCTTTTGCGTGATGATCACAGCATATCAGATAGAAACAAAGAGATGCTGATGAAGGCACAGGAGCAAGGTGTATATGTTGTTTTAGCATCGGGTCGTCCAACTCCCGCAATGCTTCAATATGCCGAGCAACTTGATTTGAAAAAGTACGGCTCGTATATTATTTCATACAATGGGGCGGTTATCACTGATCTGACCAAGCAGGCAACTATTTTTGAGCAGAGTCTTACTAAAGAGCAAATTCACAGTTTGCACGATTTTAGTATGGCGAATAATGTGGATATCATTACCTACACGTCTGATAGTATCATCAGTGAATCTTGCTCAGAATATATCGATGTAGAGATTGAGCTAACTCAGATGAAGTTTAATAAAGTGAGTTGCTTTAAAACTGCTGTAACAGAATCGGCTGTAAAATGTCTCCTTTTGCAGGAGCCTGAATACCTAAAAAAGGTTGAAGCTAAATTGAAGAAAGAGAAACCTAATAAAAGCGTTTCCCTTTCGAAACCCTTTTTTCTTGAGGTGATGCCACATGGAATCGACAAGGCAGCAAGTATAGCCCGTTTGGCAGAGAAACTGGGAATTTGTCAAGAAGAGATTATTGCAGTTGGCAATGCAGGAAACGACTTAACAATGGTGGAATATGCTGGTTTGGGCGTTTGGGTGGATAACGTAACACCAGAACTTCGAGACCGTGCTGATGTAATAGTTGCTTCGAATAATGATCATGGTGTTGCCGAAGTTGTAGAAAAATATATCATGAATTAATGGGAATGATTCATAAAAGAAATACAAAAGCAAAGCCTTATAGGTTTCGCTTTTTTTTGCTTGTGTAAGAAGAAATTATCATGGTCTAATTAAAGGAACAAGCTATGGTCAATGGGCTGCACCTTTTTTGATGAATTAAGGTTCTGATTGCATGTTTTGAGAGTCATATGAATTTTCCTTAACTTCATTGTTAAAAATAGGAGGCATGTATGTTCAGAATGTGTTATAATCATATCAGACTTTTACTAATCTTATTTCTACTACTTCCTGCTGAAATATTTTCGCAGCAGCAGGAATGCTTTCTTCTGATGGTTGGAAAAGATGCTTCAGCAAATGGGCAAGTCTTACTGGCTCATAATAATGATTTGTCTGGTATCGAAGCATCCATGCTCAGAAGAGTTCCTGCAGATGAAAAGATAAATATCCTGCCAGACGGTTCAGTATCCTTTAAGCAGAACTACGAAATGCTGGTGCTCCAAACGAACATCGGTTTTGACGAAGGCGATGCTGTGGCTATTAATATGCATGGTGTTGCTATTGCCGGCGGTTTAGCTTTAAAACGTGATAGAAATCGTCAGGCAGAAAAGCTTGATCCTCTTGTCCCATCTGGTTTAGGTGGCGGCGTCAGGTATTTTGCTTTACAGCATGCCAAAACCGCGCGCGAATGTGTAAAAATCATAGGTGAGCTTTATAATGAATATGGCATAAGCTATCCAAGTGGAGTAGGGATTGCCGACACAAGTGAAGTCTGGTATATGGAAGCTGGAGGAGGACATGCTTGGGCTGCGGTTCGCATACCCGACGACGCATACCTGGTAGCAGCTAACAGTTATCGGATTGGAGAAATAAATCACAAAGACACAATTAACTTTATCTGCTCTCCCCAATTGATAGATTTTTGCAAGGCTTATGAATTAGGGGATAAATTTAAGCGGGTTTTAAACTTTCGTGATTTCTTTGGTAATGGCTTTAAAGAAAAATTGGGCAACAACTATTATAATACAAGAAGACTCTGGAGAGCTATCGATATCCTGAATCCTTCTATGCATCTTTCTTCTGAGGAAGAGGTTTATCCTCTTTTTATCAAGCCAGAAGCTAAGATCGAATTACAAGAATGTTTTACGATCATGCGGGATTGTTATTCCAGAACCTCATTCGATATCTTTAAGAATGATAATTTGGATAATCCTGAAAGATCAATTGCTGTATGGAATTGTGTGCATACCGATGTGATTACACTTTCACCAGGGAAACCTACAGACTATGGCTGTGTGCTCTGGACAGGATTAAGTTCGCCTTTCACAGCGATTTACACTCCTGTGTATTTTGGTAGTGGAACAATTCCATCAGGTTTTGATTTAGCACCAACAGATTTTGATCATCACTCAGCATTTTGGATTTTCAAAAAGCTCGGAGATCTAAGCAAGTCAGAATATCCAAATCAAATGAAAGACTGGGTAAATCTTCGGAATCAGTTTGAG
>TARA_R110001583_G_scaffold16234_11_pt1 | contig 15172 bp, 17 predicted proteins | sample TARA_R110001583 | Tara Oceans TARA_R110001583 (sample SAMEA4398432) | marine metagenome | biome: Polar Biome; feature: [MES] marine water layer (ENVO:01000295) within the mesopelagic zone...; material: water (ENVO:00002006), including particulate matter (ENVO:01000060) such... | reverse complement strand
GGCGGAAGGATAATGGCAAATATAGGTGCCAGTGATTATAAAAAGGAAGCTAGCCCTATAAACTGCACTGTGTTGAGACAGATTCCAGACTCAATGAGTGGAATAATGGATACAGTAAAGGATTCTGCGCTAACGCTGAAGGCTGGGTGCGGGGTTGGCTACGACTTTAGCACGATAAGGCCTAGAGGATCTTATGTTTTTGGCGCCGGAGCAGAGACATCTGGGGTGATTTCATTTATGAAGATATTTGACGCAATGTGCGCTACGGTCATGAGCGGTGGCGGAAGAAGGGGCGCACAGATGGGGTGCCTTGATATTCAGCATCCAGAGGTTGAAGACTTTATAACATGCAAGAGGAAGGATGGAGTTCTTCGTTATTTTAATCTTTCAATATTAATCAGAGAAAGCTTTATGAATGCAGTTATGAATGACTTGCAGTGGGAGCTTTGGTTCTGGGAGAAAACCAGTGAGAGCGGATGCACAAAGGTAAAGGAGATTTTAGAAGGAGAGGTTCCGTTTAATTATCCAGAGCACAACTTCTTTAGATTCTCAAAAAACCATACGGAAGTGAAGTCAGGGAATTGCTCTACGGATACAATCTTTAAGAAGCGCGTATATAAATCAATGCCTGCGAGAGAGTTATTTGATATGATAATGGCATCTACTTATGACTTTGCAGAGCCAGGCTTTATATTGATAGATAGGGTTAACCAAGAGAATAATCTGTGGTTTGTTGAGGCCATAAGAGCCACTAATCCATGCGGAGAGCAGCCTTTAGCGCCGAATGCATCTTGCCTATTGGGATCAATGATATTGCCGCCATATATAAATGGTGAGTTCAGCAAGAAAGCCTCTTTTGATTGGGACTGTTTCAGAGAAGATGTTAGAATTGCAAACAGGTTAATGGACAACGTGGTAGAGGTTAATAACCTGCCACTTGCTGAGATGAGGGAGCAGATAAAGACAAAGAGAAGGCATGGCCTTGGGTTTACAGGCCTAGGAACATTATTTAATATGATGGGCATGAGGTACGGATCAGACAAAAGCATTCAGTTTGCAGAAAAGTTAATGCTTACTATAGCGCAAGAATCACTATTAGAGTCAATAGACCTTTCGATAGAGAAAGGGTGTGCGTCAATATTTTACAACAAGGAGGCTAGAAGGAAGTTTATGGAGTCCGGCTACATGAGTAGACTCTTACCCACATTTGACAATGAGGATAAAGTTAGAAGCATGATACTCAAGCATGGTGTCAGGTGGTCCCACGCAACTAGCATTGCGCCAACAGGAACCTTGAGCTTGACCTGGGGCAATAATTGCTCAAATGGAATAGAGCCATCATTCTCAAACTCTTACGTAAGAAACATACGAGTTTCGGGAAAGAAGACAAAGGTCCAAGAAGAGGTTATGAGTTATGAATACTTCATATGGAGCAGGGACAAAGGAGATGCGGCCCTGCCAGAGTGGTGGAGTATTACTGATGACTTATCTGTAGATGATCATATATCCATTCAGGCTGCGATTCAAAAGTGGTGTGACTCTTCTGTCTCAAAGACGGCAAATGTGCCTACTGATTATCCATTTGAAGACTTTAAGGATATTTATATAAATGGATGGAAGAGCGGACTAAAAGGGGTTACTACGTTTAGGTTTAATCCAGAGGTATTCTCAGGGGTAATCGTGAGAAAGGACGACCTTGAGAGCACAGAATATGTTTTTGTGCTAGAAAATGGGAAAGAAGTTATTGCAAAGGGCACTGATACGATCAAGTACGATGGCGAGAGTCATAACGCTGCAAACTTATTTGATGCACTTAAGGAGAACATGTATGGGGATATGTAATGGATAACGTTATAGAGATTGATAGCGAAATAGTTGGATGGAGAGTTCTAAAGGGTGATGAAGATAGAAGTGGAGAGGGTAGCTCTATATCTTATTCACATGCACCAAAGAGACCTCTGGAGCTTCAGTGTGAGATACATAAGGCAAGCATACGCGGAGAGCTTTGGACGATCCTGGTAGGCCTTCTTAACGGAAGGCCTTATGAGGTTATTGGCGGACTTTCTGTTTATATAGATATTCCAAATAAATATAAAGATGGAATTCTTACGAAGAGGCCCAGAAAGACTGTCAACGCAAGATATGATTTAAAGTTTGGTGAAAATGGAGATGAGGTTATGCTGAAAGACGTAGTCGCAATATTTGATAATCCAACATATGGCTCTTTAACCAGAATGATATCAATGTCACTCAGACATGGGGTGCCAGTTCAATACATTGTTGAGCAATTGCAAAAAGATAAGCATTCAGACATGTTTTCATTCTCAAGGGTAATTGCAAGAGTCCTCAAGAAGTATATAGAGGATGGGACTAGAGCTAGCAATGGAGCCATTAGGTGTAATTGTGAAACCGCTGATAGTTCAAGCTTTGTGTATCAAGGAGGGTGTGTTATGTGCACATCCTGTGGCTATTCGGCTTGCGGCTAGGACATGAATACAACGGTGTTGGTGGACAGAACCGGATACAAGAGAGAATTGGAAGAAATAAGATGGAATTGGGCTAAGGATCTGTTAATTTATATAGGTATAGATGAGGATTTCCTTAACGAGAGCGATATGCCGACAATTGTAGATTTTTTAATAAATAATAATATCGAGATTCTTGATTATCCATCAATTGGGGCTATGAGCATATCTTATGATGGAGATATTGTAGGCGAGTGGGCCGGTCCAGAGATGGAGCTTTGTGGTGATGAAAACGGCTTCTATTTCAAGGTAGATGTAGAGAGCTGGTCTATATTAGAAGAGGAGATATCAGAATGAATAACGATAGCTTTGAGACATGCTTGGTAAAGCAGTTTGTATTAGATACATCCGTGCTTATATATCACGAGGACTCCATACACGGATTTCCAGATAGCACGGTCATACTACCAGTGGAGGTACTTGAGGAGTTAGACTCTCTCAAGACCAGGAATGATGCTGTTGGAAATTCTGCAAGGTATGTAAATAGATTTTTAGATAAACTCAGAGAATCTGGAAGCCTATCGGATGGAGTTAGGCTTGAAAATGGTCAAATAATAAAAGTCTTCTTGAGATCAAATGTCTCGTCTCTACCGGGTAGCTTCAAGGAGACTATGGATAATAAGATATTATCATGTGCCTATATATTATCAAAAGAGGGCACTAATACATGTTTAATATCTAGAGATATAGCTCTCCGAGTTAAGGCAGATTCTATTGGGATTAAGGCTGAAAACTATATAAAGGAAAAGGCAACAATAAAGAGAAAGGGCGCATATACTGGAGTTTCAGTCATAAATATAACGCCATCAAAGATAGATTCATTTTATGAAGATGGAAGCATATCATCTAAAGCGTATGACCTCATGCCAAATGAATGTGTCGTGCTAAAGAATGGAAAGCAGAGCGCACTTGCCATAAATAAAGAAGATAGGCTGACTAAGCTTATCTACGCAAATAAGGATGGGTTTAATGTTCAGGGGATATCGCCAAGAAACAAGGAACAGGCTTTCTCGATGGAGCTGCTTCTTAACCCAAATATAAACATGTTAACGCTAACAGGTAAGGCTGGATCTGGAAAGACTCTGTTGTCTATTGCAACTGCTATAGATCAGCTTATGCGGGATAAGTATGAAAAGATTGTTATATCTAGGCCGGTGCAAAGTACAAGCAAAGATATAGGCTTCTTGCCGGGTAATAAGTTTGAAAAAATGGAGCCTTGGCTGCAGCCAATATTTGATAACCTTAAGTTAATGTTTTCGCAAAAAGGTGATGACTATTTACAAATACTTATAAACAGAGGAAAGATTGAGGTAGAGGCCCTCGCTTATATAAGGGGCAGGAGCCTTCCTAATACAATTTTTATTTTAGACGAAGCCCAGAACATAACACATCATGAAGCGAAGGCTGTGCTGACACGGATTGGGGAAAACTCCAAGGTAATATTGCTTGGAGATTTGGAGCAAATAGATGCACCTCACTTAGATTCCGTAACATCAGGGTTAGCCTCTGTAGTTGAAAGGTTTAAAGATTTTGAATTATCTGCTCATATAACGTTATTAAAGGGAGAGAGAAGTCCGCTGGCAACCCATGCTGCAAAAATTATGTAGGAGAGTAAAATGAATTTAGATCACTATCACCCAAATATATGGAGAATTAAGATTGATAAAGATGAGGCTAAAGAGGGTTGTCATAAATATTTACATATTTATGATTCAGGTTTAGATATAATAATGGGTCATAAAAGCTCCTTGCCCAATGCTCCTGCCAATAAAAACTCTGCTAATAAAGATATTAATACAATAGAGGACTTTATTATTGATTTTAATATATAGTTAAAACTTCAAGGGCCCGTGAGATGAGAATAAAGCTAAATAAAACAAACTATATAGATGTTAGTTTAGATAGTGGAAAAAGAGACTCCCCATCCAAGGGAGTCTCTTTGTCTATAAAGGCGGATCGGAGTGAGAATTCTTATATACTAGTTAACACTTACCTTGATAAGAAAAAGGTAGATGAGCTTATATCAGAATTAGTTATATTGAAGTCAAAAATGTAATAATATTTATGGAAACATTTCTTATAATGTTGCTTGTGTCAATTCTTTCGTTTATATCCGGAGTTATATTCAGCCTCAGACAGGAAGGTGGCGGAGCCAATGGCGCAAATGACTCTACAGGCCTGGTTGTAAACTTAAACATTGAGTATGCAGGCCGTGATAATAATATTATTGATGCCGAATACTACATATATGAGTATAATAGAAAGCAAATAGGCGTTAACCCAAAAGCTTTGGTTGGCGTAAATAAATATAGGCAAATTGAAGAACTAAATGACGCAAAAATCAGAAGATAAAGTTTTTAACTGCACAGAGCATTGCAAGATGACCAAAACCATTAGAAATAGTGAATATTGCACTGGTGAGTCTAAGATAAAAGATGGAAAAATTTACTTCGGGTGTACAGAGAAGCTTAATTTAGAGAGCGAAGAGGTAAAGCAGTATTACACATGCTTGCTTTGGGATATGGATCTTAAAGAATCTTGTGACACATGCTTCTTCAAGTGCATAAATAATAAGAATCCAAAAATGAAAGAAGCTCGAAAGAAGAAGGAGAGTCTGGATAAGTTAATAAAGAAGTTGGAGCCAGATATGTTTTTATACGGAATAACTTCGGACCAGGTTCAGAATATAAGCGATAAATACTCTAAGCTTGATAAGAGTGAGGATAGAGACCTTGGGGAGCAGGCTATAGCTGCAGCGAATATTGCCCAAAAAACCTTATCTATTGCATTAAGCGGAAAGCCAATAGACTTAGCCTTCTTTGGGCTCTATGCAGAGCAGAGCTCTAGAGAGATAAATAAGTTGATGAGGAAGAAGAACAAGGGTAAGAAGTCCAAGGGCAGGGTTCGTAAGGCTAAAAAATAGCCTATTGCATTAGAATTCTATCTAAAAAGATATGAACATCCTGAATTGGGATCGCCAAGGCCCCATATGTTGACATTGACGCAAAGATAACGCCAACTACCTCTGCGTCTTTATTGTAAACTGGGCTTCCACTATGTCCCGGAAATACCATTTCTGATATTATCAAAAACCCTTCTCCGTCTCTTGTCATCTCCCCCATTGAGCCAGCCCTCCTGCTTAAAATAGCAGAAACATATGTGTCTATAATTATAGGGAAATTTCCAGATGGCGCTCCGACAACATATACGTTTTCGAATGCAGATGCTCTTTGGTGATCCATCGCTAGGTTTACAGTTGGTATAAACTCTTCAGTTTCAAGCAGGCATAAGTCATATGCAGGATCCGATAATACAACGGAGGCCTCTGTTACTCTGGATGAACCACTATTAGAGACATCATTATAATCTTGAACTAATATTTTTTCACCAAGACCATGCCCTGCTTCGTCGCAAAAATGATCATTTGTTAGTATAAATGTTTTCTCAGATTCTAAATTATAAAATACACTAAACCCTGTAGCAGTTGAGATGGGGATCACCTCTATTCCGAATGGTGTGCTCAATTCTGATACATAAGTTAGTTTAACCACGGGTTCAAGCATATGCCTTCTCTTGAAGTCTGGGGAATCATCAATATTATTGAATAATTCTAATTGCTTTTTCTCCTGGAGTATTTCCAGAATATTTCCAGAGATTTTAACTCCAGATATAAGTACTATAAAAAAACATATAAGGTAAAAAATTTTTTTCATTATAAAATCTTGTATATCAATTTGATATACCACTATATATATTTAAATTAATATCTTACCAAAGAATACTAATATTTTCTAATTGGTATGCTTATATATTTATATTTCGGAGGTGCAATATGGGCTGTGGTTGTGGAAAGCTTAGGCGCGGTCAGAAGATGTCTAAGAGTAGGGCTAAGTCAAAGAGCGCCTCCAAAGAGCTTAGAAAGAAGAAGCTTATAAATTATAGCCTAATATCTTCTCCAACTGGAAGAAGAATAAAGGTAAAGAAGAAGAGTAAATAATATGTCAGATACAAGTATATACCCAAAGGCAATTGACGGCTATGCGCAGCTTCCGTTGGCTACGAATAAGATTACGCCTGTAAACGCAGAAAGCGTCAATAGGCTTAGGTCTGCCATTGTAAACATAGAAACTGCGCTGGGCGTTAACCCACAGGGCGATAGTCACAGCACCGTTGCCGAGAGGATAGCTAGAATAACTGATGCGACATTAGACACTGCTTATGATGGAGCAGAGTGTACTCCTAGGGGCGCTGGCAGAGTAGTTCATGTGGATAGTGGATCGATCATATTTGAAAGTGAAGTATATGACAATAGCAATACCTTAGAAGTTGTAAGGAAAAATGGTGGTGATAACTACAATCCTGTGGGTGGACGAGCCATAATGACAGATGGGGATATCCAGACTTTAGGCAGAAACATATCAGATGTATTTGCTAATCCTAGCGAGTTAGAGAGAAGCACTTTGGTGCCATCAGGTTATAATGCCGCTATGGCTGGGCCGATATCTGTTCCTGTTGGAAAAGTAATAACTATAGAAACTACTGCAACCTTACTAATATTATAAAATAGCCTAGGAGATCTCCATAATGAGCAAGATAAAAGTTAATGAAATTGAAGCATATTCTGGCACTACTGTAACGCAGTCTAGTGCTACTACGTTTTCTGCAAATTCAAGTAGTATACGAATTGCTAATGCTACAAATGAAATCGATACATCTAGCGGAAATCTAACGCTTGATTCTGCTGGTGGAACAGTTACTGTTGATGATCACTTGGTGGTATCTGGAAACTTAACAGTAAATGGGTCTACAACTACCGTTAATTCAACGGTAACAACAGTAGACGATCCCATAATCACTGTTGGTGGAGATGCAGCTCCAACTACAGATGATAATAAGGATAGGGGCGTTGAGTTTAGATGGCATAATGGATCTGCCGCAAGAGTAGGCTTTTTCGGCTATGATGACTCTACGGGAAGATTTGTATTTATACCTAATGCGACAAATTCATCAGAAGTATTTTCTGGAAACAGAGGTGAGTTGGAGTCTGGCGGACTTAGGATATCGGATGATGGATCTACATATGGAATTCAGGTTGGAATATCTAGCGACACAGAAATAGATACTGCATCTGGAAACCTTACACTGGATTCTGCTGGCGGAACTGTTATAGTTGATGACAACTTAACAGTCTCTGGAAACCTCACGGTAAACGGAACTACGTCTACAATTAACTCAACTGTAACTACTGTTGATGACCCTGTTATAACATTAGGGGGGGACACCGCCCCTGGCTCTGACGATAACAAGGATAGAGGCGTGGAGTTCAGATATCATAATGGATCCGCAGCAAAAATTGGATTCCTTGGCTATGATGACTCAACCGGAAGAATGGTTTTTATTCCAGATGCAACAAATTCATCTGAAGTATTTTCAGGAAATAGGGGTGAGCTTGAGATAGGCGGAGTTAGAATTTCAGATGATGGATCAACCTTTGGGATTCAAATTGGAGTAACTAGTGATAATGAGATAGACACAGCTGCTGGCAACTTAACGTTAGACTCTGCGGGCGGAACGGTAGCTGTAGATGATAACTTAACGGTAGCTGGAGACCTAACCGTTGACACTAATGCCTTCAAGGTTGACTCCACAAATAATTTTGTAGGAATTGGAACGGCAACTCCCGCTAGCTATAACGACAGTGCTGATAACCTTGTTGTATATGAGGCTGGCAATGGAGGGATTACTATTGCAACTGGCGTAAATGACTGGGGAAGCATTTATTTCGCAGACGGCACGAGCGGCGATAGCACACATGCAGGATGCGTACAGTATCATCATGGTACAGACAAGTTGTACCTTGGAAGTGCAGCAAGTGATAACCGAGTAACTCTTGATAGCGCCGGCCGCTTTGGCATAGGCGTGACAGATCCAGATGCAATGCTTGAGGTGTATAATAATGGAACTCAATTAAAACTATCTCAGGATGCAGATAGCTCTGCGTCAATTACCGTAGCTGCATCATCTCACACTACAATCGCAACTGCAGAGACCGGGAACCTAATTTTAGATGCCGCAGGGAATATAGAATTAAACGCTGACGGAGGAACAGTTACCTTTAAGGATGCCGGAGCATCTCTTGGCACAATTACATCTTCTGGATTCTCCGGAACTTCATCTGTGGCAACCACAGTTACTGTATCTGACAATGAAAGTACTGCGGAAGATAATTTAATCACCTTTGTCGCAGGAGCTTCGGGTACTACGGGTAATCACGGCCTTGAGATGGATGGAAACCTTAATTATAACCCATCAACAGGCCGGTTGACAGCTACGCAGTTAGCGGGAACCTTACAGACGGCAGCACAGGCAAACGTAACGTCCGTAGGCACCCTTTCTTCGCTAACTGTAAGTGGAGACTTAGTGGTTGACACAAGCACCCTTAAGGTTGACTCCTCAAATAATCGGGTTGGCGTCGGCACCGCTAGCCCAGCACATGCTTTGCACGTTCAGGATGCCTCTGTAGCTGTTGTGACTAACTCTGCGGATGGAACGGCAAAATCACTTAAATTCAAGAAGAGTAGGCATGCTACTGATGGTAGCCATACAGTATTGCAAAAAGCAGATGACTTAGGAAGGCTGTCATTTTATGCATCAGATGGGTCTAGCTTCCTTGAATCTGCAAGGATAACGGCAGGGGTTGACGGTAGAGTTGATACTGTTGGCAGCAGTGATATGCCGGGTAAGATTAAGTTTGCAACCGCATCAGATGGAGCATCCTCTCCGACCACCAGGGTTGTTATAGATAGCTCAGGCGGAATGGGAATTGGAACGACAAGGCCTGAAAGAAGACTTGATATATGTGCTGGTGAAAAAGTTGACGGAATAAGAATGAGCTGGGATGATGCGGGCGCCGGGTATACCGATGGCTGGTCCGAGATAACCGTAGAGGATGCCGGAGGATCGCTTAGGCTGTCAACATATGACCCGACTGCTGCTGAGGGCGACATAACCTTAGCTCCGGACGGAAAGCTGAAGTTTGAATTATTGGATAATGACAACCAGGCATTCACAATAAGAGAGGGGATTAATACGTATTTAGAGGTAAGTACTCAGAATACAATGGAGACGGTAGCTGTACACAAGTTGTTTGAGGCGAGATCTGGAGTTATACAGCCGACTACCCCCATTAATGATACAAGCTTTACCGCAAGCATGGGTAATTCTGGTGGAATCTTGGTGATGTCACATTCTGCAGCGCAGTCAACAGTGACACTTCCGTCTAGTAGTGGAAATGGACTTACACTAAAGATAGCAATTGGTGCAGTTAACACTAATAATCATAGGATTATATGCGCCGGCTCGGACAAGATAGGGGGTTCTGTGAATCTCATTGACCTCGATGGATCTGACCAATCTGCATTCGCTGCAAACGCAGCTTCGACAAATACGATTACTATGAATGGAACGACAACCGGTGGACAAATTGGTGACTATATAGAGTTAATGTCTATTGCGGCAGGAAAGTGGGCTGTTATTGGCCAGTTAGTTTGCCCAACTGGTTCAAATCCAGCAACTCCGTTTAGTTAATATTGATTAATTAGCGTAACATTGCACATACAAGGTGTCACGTTGTGAGCAGTGCAGATGAAATAAATCGAGTTGTGGGTTGGGCCTACGACAAGGGTTATCACGTGGCCTTTGATAGATATGGCGATAACTCTGTTTGTTATGAGTCCAAAACAGTATCTATAAAAAATACAAGCCCTATTCGCGTTCAGCTTCATACCTTGCTACATGAGTGCGGGCATATATTGGTTCATGTGAATAATAGCCCATTTGACTTCAAAAGGGTTGATGAGAGGTTCTCGTCCCAAACGAGTACAAAGAAAGTTTATACTGTCATAGAAGAGGTTGAGGCGTGGAAGCGTGGAAAGCAACTTGCATCAAGGCTGTATATATCTTTAGATGAAGACAAGTGGGATATGTCTGTAGCTAGAGCAATAAAAGCTTATATGAAGTGGGCATTAGAATAGCTACTGAAAATCTTTTGGATCTACAAAGTTTAATGGAAACACCATCTCATCCTCTGATATGGCAGTTAGGTTGTAATTTATTCTGATTGAGTCATTCTTTTTCAGTATATTAGAGAACAATCTCTGCATTTCCTTCACAACCTTATCCTTCTCATCTCCCGGTACTTTAATGGTTCCCTCTAATACAAAATCTATATAAAAATTTTTTTCATCCTGCATGATGTTTTGCATCCTATTAGGTAATATTATATTCGCTACCCATTTTAAGCAATAGTATTCATAGTTGCGGTAGAGTTAAACTTTGTTTCAAGGAGAACAGCCCAAATGCCAGTAAAAGTAAAAGTAAAGATTTTGAGTGAAAAAGCAGAGATTCCAAGTAGAGCTCATGCGTCAGATACAGGTTATGATTTAAAATTTACTGGAATTCATAAAATTGTAGGTGATGTTATATTTTTTAAAACAGGCCTATCTATGCAGCCTACATCTGGTTATTATTTCGAAGTAGTGCCTAGGAGCAGCATATCAAAGCTTCCACTTTCTATGGCAAACTCAATTGGCGTAATAGATGAAAGCTATACTGGTGAGATTATTATTCCTGTAAGAGTACATCATAGCGAAATGGGCTTCGAGACCCAAAGGGAGGGCTTTCCTAATGGATTGGTGGGCATCTTTAACTCAAGGCCTCAGAACATGGAATCTTTATCTCGATTAATTTTAATAAAAAAACCATGTTTGTTTCAGGCCATACTCAGAAAGAGAATTAGTTGTGATTTTCAAGCAGAAGATCTCACCTCAACGGAGCGCGGCGATGGAGGATTTGGAAGCACAGGCTAAGCATCATTACTAATTATTCTGATATATTTTAGGGAATCCCACTATACTTAAGGAGCACCTAAGATGGATATGAGGATAATGGATATAATAAATTGCCTAACAAAAGAAGAAAGATTGAAGGATATGCAGCTCATTAATTATATAATAAAGAAATACATGGATGGCCCATATCTTTCAAGAAAGTCTGCAGATATAATTCCTTATCTAGAGGTAAACGATAGAGAAGATTTCGTAAATATAATATACAATATAAACTGTAGATAATTTATCCATAGTAAATACTTATAAAAATTTATAGACGCTATCATATGTTGATGGTACAATATTCTTGCACCTATATTGGAGGTTGAACTATGCCACTTGTTTTAATTGAGTCCCCAAATAAAATTCCAAAGCTCAGAAAGATACTTGGGCCAAACTATACCATAATGGCAACAATTGGTCATGTAATGGATCTTTCGAAAAAGAATCTTGGAATTAACCTTGATACTTTTGAATCAGAATATGTCGTAAACGTTGACAAGAGGGATGTTGTAAAGCAGATAAAGGCTGAGGCTAAAAATCATGAAGTAATTTATTTAGCAACAGACCCCGATAGGGAGGGTGAAGCTATAGCTGCACACATTGCGAGCAAGCTTCCAAAGAGGGGGAAGAAATTCCATAGAGTTTTATTCAACTCGATCACAGAGGATGCAGTAAAAAAGGCTATGAAGAATCCGACTGTTATAAACGAAAGCCTGTATGAAGCTCAGCAAGCCAGAAGGATTACCGATAGACTGGTGGGCTTCAAGGTGTCTCCGGTTATGTGGAATAAGGGCATGAGGGGCACTAGTGCGGGTAGAGTTCAGTCGGTTGCACTAAATATAATATCCGAAAGAGAAAAGGAGATACGGGCATTTGTTCCAGAGGAATACTGGGACATCAAGGCAGATACGGATTTAGGATTCTTGGCAGAATTAAGCTCTATTAACTCCAAGCCTTCAAAGGTAAGGTCGAAAGCAGAGGCTGATGCGATTGTCAGCGATTTTAACTCAAGCAAGTCTCCAATAAATGTGTCTGATTATAAAAAGACAAGTAGAACAAGAAAGCCTGCGCCACCATTTATAACCTCTACGATTCAACAGGCGGCAAGCAATATGTTTGGATGGGGCGCCAAAAAAACTATGCAGGTAGCTCAAGCTCTTTTTGGGCATGGCTTAATAACCTATCACAGGACGGATAGCGTTAGATCTGACCCTAAAAAGATACAGTATGCAAGAGACCTAATAAAGCAGGATCACGGAGCAAAATATTTATCCCCCAAGCTAAGGGTGTATGGATCAAAGGGATCTGCACAAGATGCGCACGAAGCAATTAGGCCAACCTATGATGGGTCTCAGCCATCTCTATCTAGAGATGAAAAAAGGCTTTTAAACCTAATAGATTCTAGATTTAAAGCATCTCAGATGGCAGATGCGAAGTTTGATCAAGTATCCGTTAAATTCGTATCTCAAGATACAAAAAAGACTTATGGGTTAAAGTGTAGCGGAAGCACAATGACATTCGATGGATTTCTAAAGGTTTATGGAGAGACTAAGGATGATGTGATTTTACCACCGATGGCGGTTGGCCAGGATGTTGCATGGAGCAAGATAATTCCAAAGCAACACTTTACAAAGCCTCCGAATAGATATTCTGATGCATCATTAATCAAGCTTCTTGAGAAGGAAGGCGTCGGAAGGCCCAGTACATATGCATCCATTATAGATACAATACTCGACAGGGGTTACGTAGAGCGGGAGAAGAAATCCTTGTCAGCCACAGAGACTGGAATAATGGTTTCAGACTTTCTTGGCTTTAGTTTTCCTAATATAATAAATACGGGATTTACCGCAAAGATGGAGTCGAACCTGGATAAGATTGCCGAAGGTAAGGCTGAAATGAAGAAAGTCCTCAAAGAATTTTATGATAATCTTTACTCTGCCATAGAGAAGGCAACAAAGGCAAGCCTTCCAGATAGCTTTACGGTTGATGTGGAGTGTCCAAAGTGCAAGAGTAGCATGACGAAGAGGATATCCGGTCACGGTCCATTTCTGGGATGCTCTGAATGGCCAGAGTGCAATGGAACCCTGCCAATAGACGGAAAGGCCAAGGAGTCTGAGTCGGTTGAGACAGGCCATAAATGTCCGGAATGTTCAAACATACTTATAAAGAGAGCCGGCAGAAATGGTGATTTTTATGGGTGCAAGTCCTATCCGGTGTGTAAGTTTACTGCAGCGATAGGTGAGAATGAGGAAGTTGTTATAAAGAAGAAGCCGGCGGTTAAGAAAACTGGAGTTACCTGTCCAAAGTGTAAGAAGAATGAAATGGTCGAGAGGGCTGGAAAGTATGGAAAGTTTTATGGCTGTTCTGGGTTTCCAAAGTGTAGAAATATATTAAAATCATTGCCATAATTGCTATTAATAATTACCCTCAGTATGAGGCGTTATAATGAAAAGAATAAAAAAGATAGCTAGGCTAAACTCATTATCTAAAAGTCCCAGTATAAGAAAAAGTTGTTATGTTTCAAAAGATATGATGTACCATGTTGATAACGGTATTGAAATATCTCAAAATATATTTAGATTAGAATCTTCTGCATTTTACAAAATATTTAGAGAGGCGAGAGACCTCTGGAAGTCTGGATCGTTAGCCGTAAGCAAAGACGATGAACATTACCTTGGCACAGATCTGGGGAAGTTTGCCAATTATAATGGAAGGGCTGTCCCATTGGATATGCCATTTTGCTATGATGATGAAATAGTAAAGGAATCTAAGAAAAAGAAAAAGAAGAAGAAGAAAGACCCTCCCCTGGGTAAGCCCAAGAGAGGTGGTTCTAAAAAGTTTTATGTCTATGTTAAGTGCAAGGGAAAGGTTAAAAAGATATCCTTTGGAAGTCCAGATATGCCACTGAGAGTTTCTGAGCCGGATAGGCGGCGATCTTTTGTTGCAAGACATAAGTGCAAGCAGAAGAAAGATAGGTGTACTGCGGGATACTGGTCTTGCAGAATAGGGAGATACCCACACCTCACTGGTGCAAAAAAGAAGTATACGTGGTGGTAGGATGAAGTTAGTTTTAGAAAAATTGCCCTATGCAAAGAATGGCCTAGACCCTATTATGTCGGAGGACACAATAAGGTACCATAGGGATAAGTTAGCTGCAGGATATGTAAATAGATATAATGAAGGCAAAGGTGATGCAGAGTTTAATGAGGCTGGAGCATTTCTTCATAATATATTCTTTCCACAGCTAAAGCCTCCAGGGGGCAGAAACCTTCCTCACGGAAAGTGCCTTGAGCTTATAAACGAAAAGTATGAATCTTTTGACAGCTTTAAAGAAGAGTTTCAGAGTGCTGCCATGTCGGTGCAAGGATCTGGATGGGTATATATGGATTCTTCCGGAAACATAAGAACCATTAAGAATCACCAAATAAAGCCAAATATTATTCTCTTAATTGACTGGTGGGAGCACGCATGGGCCCTGGATTATCAGCAGGATAAAAAGAAGTATTTAGAAAATATGTGGAAGGTTATTAATTGGGATATTATAAATGACAGATTAAATGTCAAAAAGGAGTCTGGCGTGATGCTCAGAGGTCTTGTAGTGCTTGCAAATCATTTAGATAAAATTGGAAGAAATATAGAGGCTGACTTTATTGACAGCCTGATAAAAGAGTCTAAGAAGAAAAAGAAGAAGAAAAAGAAGGGCGAGAAGAGAACCCCTACTAATCCTAAGCTTTGGAGTAGAGCTAAAGCGGCAGC
>TARA_R110001583_G_scaffold2657_6_pt1 | contig 15178 bp, 11 predicted proteins | sample TARA_R110001583 | Tara Oceans TARA_R110001583 (sample SAMEA4398432) | marine metagenome | biome: Polar Biome; feature: [MES] marine water layer (ENVO:01000295) within the mesopelagic zone...; material: water (ENVO:00002006), including particulate matter (ENVO:01000060) such as...... | reverse complement strand
GGCCCGGCTGATGAATGATCGTCTGGCGATGCTGATATAGCCTTGCTGTTGTAGCGCTTGGTATTTTGCCACCTCTGGAATCAGGATCGTAATCGACGCTGCAGGCCGGTCTCGGCGAGAATACGGGTGGAAATTTCCTCAATCGACTTGTCGGTGGTACTGATAAACGGGATTTGTTCACGCTGATACAGGGTTTCCACTTCGTCGACCTCGTGATAACACTGTTTCAACGAGGAATAACGGCTGTTTGCCCGGCGCTCATTACGAATTACCGACAGCCGATCCGGGTCGATGGTCAGCCCGAACAGCTTGCTGCGATAGGGTTCAAGACTTTTGGGTAAGCGTAAATCGGCCATGTCCTCTTCAGTCAGCGGGTAGTTGGCCGCCTTGATACCGTATTGCATGGCCAGATAAAGACAGGTCGGGGTTTTGCCGCAACGGGATACGCCGACCAGAATGACATCAGCGGTTTTGTAATGGCGAGTACGAGCGCCGTCGTCGTTATCCAGGGCAAAGTTCACGGCGTCGATGCGTGACAGATAGCTGGTGTTTTTGGCCGAGTGGGACATTCCGACGCTGTAAGAAGACTCTACTTCAAGTGCCTGCTCCAGCGGTTTCAGAAAAGCATCAAAGATGTCGATCTTCAGTCCTTCGGCAGTGTCGATGACCTGCCGAATGGTCTTGTCGATGACGGTATCGAAAATAATTGCTGGCTGGCCGCTCTTGCGCGAGTCGGCGTTGATCAGGGCGACAGCCTGCTCTGCTTTTGTCACGCTATCAATATAGGGCAGCGTTACACGCTCGAATTCAATCTTCTCAAATTGGGCCAGCAGACTGTTGCCCAGCATTTCGGCAGTAATGCCGGTGCCATCAGAAATAAAGTAGGCGTATCGCTTCATATGGAAATTTGTTTTACCTGCACTTAGTATTACGCGCGCTTGCCCCGGCCCTGGTCCAGGTTGAGTCGCTGATTACTTAAATAACACCAGACGATGATCTGCATCAGTAGACTGCAAGGGTTTCGGCAACACCGATAACCTCGATTGCCCGGAAGCAGCATAAAAGGGTTTATCTGAACCCGTTAGGCACCGCAACCCCAAAGTGGTGTTTTTACCGTCGAAGGCACCACAAGTGTGTTCGGCGGGTTCAGCAGGCTCATAAAGCACGCGATGGTACAGGAGAACAACATTGACTGACTATGTACTTTGGTTTGATCAGGTAGGTATGGGTGACGTGGAACGCGTTGGCGGAAAAAACGCGTCGCTCGGAGAAATGATCAGCCACCTCGCCAGTTCAGGCGTTACCGTTCCGGGTGGCTTTGCTACCAGTGCCGATGCCTATCGGGAATTTCTTTCCTATCAGGGATTGGCGGATCGTATCAATGCCGCGCTGTCTGATCTGGACGTTGATGATGTCCGTGCGCTGGCGGAAACCGGTGCCGCTATTCGCAGCTGGATTCTGGAAGCACCGTTGCCACCACCGCTGGAAGCCGCCATTCGTGAATCTTACATCACCCTGCAAGCAGGCAACGAGCAGATGGCCGCCGCAGTGCGCTCATCGGCCACGGCAGAAGATCTGCCAGATGCGTCTTTTGCCGGTCAGCAGGAAACTCATCTGAATATCGTTGGCATCGGCAATGTGCTGCATGCGGTGCGGGATGTGTTTGCCTCGCTGTTTAATGACCGGGCGATTTCTTACCGGGTGCATCAGGGCTTTGACCACAGCAAAATCGCGTTGTCTGCCGGTATTCAACGTATGGTGCGCAGCGAGACCGCCTCCAGCGGTGTGATGTTCTCGATTGATACGGAATCCGGTTTCGACCAGGTAGTGTTTATTACGTCATCTTATGGTCTCGGTGAAACCGTGGTGCAGGGCGCGGTTAACCCGGATGAGTTTTATGTTCACAAGCTGAATTTACGCGAGGGGCGGCCCTCGATCCTGCGTCGTAACCTGGGTGCCAAGGCCATCAAGATGGTTTACAACGCCTTCGCCAGTGTGGGGCAGTCGGTCGAAACCTTGCGGGTAGACCGGGAGTTGCGCCAGCAATTTTCAGTGACCGATGCCGAAGTGGAAGAACTGGCGCGGATGGCACTGACCATTGAAGAGCACTATGGTCGTCCGATGGACATCGAATGGGCCAAAGACGGCGATGACGGCAAATTGTACGTGGTGCAGGCACGTCCGGAAACGGTCAAAAGCCGCACCAGTAAAACCGTGATGGAGCGTTATTTACTGAAAGAAACCGGCATCGTGCTGGCTGAAGGACGCAGTATTGGCCACCGGATTGGTTCTGGTCGGGTGCGTATTCTGAACGACATCGATGAAATGGATCAGGTTCAGGAAGGCGACGTACTGGTTGCCGACATGACAGACCCGGATTGGGAGCCGATCATGAAGCGCTCTGCGGCGATCGTCACCAATCGTGGTGGTCGCACCTGTCATGCCGCCATCATTGCTCGCGAGCTGGGCATTCCAGCCGTGGTTGGCTGCGAAGATGCCACGGAACGTCTGAAAGATGGTCAGGAAGTGACGGTGTCCTGCGCCGAGGGCGATACCGGTTACGTGTATGACGGCGCACTGGACTTTGATATTCGCACCAACAGTGTCGATTCAATGCCGGAGCTGCCGTTCAAGATCATGATGAACGTGGGTAACCCGGATCGGGCCTTCGATTTTCAGGGGCTACCGAATGCCGGTGTTGGCCTGGCGCGGCTGGAGTTTATTATCAACCGCATGATCGGAGTGCACCCAAAGGCGCTGTTGAACTTCGATAACCTGCCAGAAGATCTCAAACCTACGGTTCGGCGACGTTTTGCTGGATATCCCGGCCCGGTCGATTTTTACGTTGAGAAGCTGGTGGAGGGTATTTCTACCCTGGCCGCTGCTTTCTGGCCCAAGCGGGTGATTACCCGCTTGTCGGATTTCAAATCGAACGAATATGCCAATCTGATTGGTGGCCGCCTGTACGAGCCGGAAGAAGAAAACCCGATGCTGGGCTTCCGTGGTGCTTCCCGTTATATCTCGAAAAACTTCCGCGACTGTTTCGAGCTGGAATGCCGGGCGATGCGCAAGGTTCGTGACGAAATGGGCTTTACCAACGTCGAGATCATGGTGCCGTTTGTGCGCACACCGGGCGAAGCAGAACAGGTGGTTGGCCTGCTGAAAGACAATGGTCTGGAACGCGGCAAAAACGGTCTCAAGCTGATCATGATGTGTGAGCTGCCAGCGAACGCCATCCTGGCGGATGAATTCCTGCAGTACTTTGACGGCTTTTCTATTGGCTCCAACGATTTGACCCAGCTGACACTCGGACTGGATCGTGATTCCGGTATCATTGCCCATTTATTTGATGAACGTAATCCGGCCATCAAGGTGTTGCTGGAAAATGCCATTCAGGCCTGTAAGCGGCAGGGAAAATACGTCGGGATTTGCGGTCAAGGGCCATCCGATCACCCGGACTTTGCGCGCTGGTTGATGGAACATGGCATTGACAGCGTGTCGTTGAACCCGGATTCGGTCATGGATACCTGGTTTTTCCTCGCCGACAAGTCACAACCGTAGCGCCAGACTGACGGTTATCCTTACCGCAATATGTACCCCCGGTCGCTGGTGATCGGGGTTTTGGAGATTCCCCCGCATGAAAAGCAGCAGTGAGCTGTTTCCGGTGACGCTGGCTCGGGCTGATAACCTGGCCGGTTTTACCGATGATGTCTATCTGGTCAAACACAACCTCGACAAGGATCGCAGTGTTGAGGTAGCGGTGACGCATTTGTCGCCAGGCAGTTATGAAACATCTCCCGCCCGTGATGGCCGTCGCCCTCCCGTGGTTTTATTACACGGTTCATTTACTAACCGCAGTTTCTGGCTGACAGCGGATGGTGAGGGGCTGGCTGCCTGGCTGGTGCGGCAGGGGTTCGATGTCTGGCTGATGGAGCAGCGTGGCCACGGTTTGTCGCCGCGTAATAACGACTACACCGGTAACACCTCTCAGCAGTACGCCTGTTGCGATGTACCTGCGGTAAATGATTTTGTCTGCGAAAAAACCGGTGAATATCCCGCCTGGATCGGACATTCCCTGGGGGGCGTGGTGCTGGCAACCGCCATTGCAGCGGGTAAGTTACGCCCCGACAACTGCGCCGGGGTGATGTCCTTCGGTGCTCAGATACTGAAACGCCCATGGTATTTATGGATGCCGTTAGGGTCACTGAGTTTACGTACCCTGATGTCAATCAAGGGTGAGCTGGATGGCCGCAAGATCGGTATTGGCCCTGAAAATGAACCGGCCGGTATTGTTAACGAATACCTTGCCCGCCAGGCTATTTTTGGCAAATGGCAGCTGGAAAATATAAAGCAGCCGTTATTGCCTGCCTGGCGTCAGGCCAACGTACCGCTACGGATGTTTGCCGGGGCGGGCGATCGCATCGACCCAGCCAGCTGTTGCCGTCGATTCTATGAACACTATGGTTCAGACGCCGGTATCGAAGTGGCCAAGTCGATGACGTTACTGGGTGTCGAAAACGGCTTCAGCGAAGACTATGATCATCTCGGGATGGTTATCAGCCCGGCGGCTCGGGACGAAGTCTGGCCGTTGGTAGCAAGCTGGCTAGGAGACCTGGTAGCGCTACCAGGTGCTCCGGTGGCGACCAGTGAGCCAGAGCCCGCTGAATACTGAGCCAGCAATCAAGGCACTGATCTCCACCCAAAGTGGTCTGGACGACGGTGCCTTTCATGGTGTTTGATAACCTCCACACTTAACAGGAGACCACCGCATGACTCACTATCTGACCCCCGACCTGTGCGATGCCTACCCGGAACTGATTGAAGTGGTTGAACCCATGTTCAATAACTACGGCGGCCGCGACAGCTTTGGTGGTGAAATCGTTACTATCAAGGCCTTCGAAGATAACTCCAGGGTACGTGAGCTGGTTGCCACCGATGGCAAAGGCAAAGTACTGGTGGTGGATGGCGGCGGCTCGCTGCGTCATGCCATGCTGGGCGATATGCTGGCAGAAAAAGCCGCCAGTAACGGCTGGGAAGGCATCATCATTAATGGCTGCATCCGCGATGTGGATGTGATTATGGAAACCGACCTGGGCGTACAGGCGCTGGCCACCAACCCGTTGAAAACCGACAAGCGTGGCCTGGGCGATGTGAATGTCGAGGTTAAATTTGGCGGTGTTGTCTTCAAGCCCGGCTGCTTTGTCTATGCCGACAATAATGGCGTGATCGTTTCGCCACAGCCTCTGTCAATGCCTAATGACTGATTATTAAGCGGCCTTCGATGCATGGCCCGGTTTTACCGGGACATGCCGATCATGTTATCCCTGAATGTTTTGGAAAATAATATTGTGCTCACCGTACCGCTGAATTTCGCGGCTGGAGGCAATATCCATCGAGTACACAAACTTTCCTCCTGACAGGCCGTGTCAAATAATTGAGAACGCCCCCCAGGTAACGGCAACACTCGTATCAAAATGCACCTCGCAGGGTGTTTTCCAACTCAGGCACTTCTTCGAAATACATTGATCTTCATTTCCAATTGCCGGATTTTCTCATCCGTCACATCATCAAAATTCGTTTTCTTCGGGTCGGTGCGCGTATCTGCCGGTAGCGGTAGATTGTTGCGTAGCTGCTGTACTTCTGGTTTTTCAGTTTCATCCGTTCGCTGATCATCTTAGGTGAATAACCAAACGACAATCCTGCTTCCATCCTGGTCAGGCTTTACGGGAGCGTTTTCTGGCCAATGATCCTTGGTTGATTGCATACGAAACCCTTTTATTTTGATGTTTTTTGGTCTTTTTTGAGCCAGAAATTGTATTTTTGTATACAATATTCGCCTAAAGTCTATTGTTAATCCTCGTCCGGGGCATTATTGTGAGCACATCCAAGCAGATCGTAGACAATTTGATGGCAGACCCTCAAACACTCGCCGACAAGGTTTTTGCAGAACTCACCACTGCCATTGTGCGGGGAGAGCTGAAGCCGGGGGCGCGGGTGTCGGAGCAGATGCTGGTGGAAAAATACGGTGGCAGCCGTGCGCCGATGCGCGAGGCGATCCAGAAACTGGAGGCTAGGCGTCTGGTGGTGCGGATTCCCCATGCCGGAGCCAGGGTCGTGTCGTTGTCATTGTCAGAACTGCGCGATATCTACGAAGTCCGGGTAGAACTCGAAAGCATGGCCTGTCGTCTTGCCGCCGAGCGGATGACGGATGACGAAATTGCCGAGTTACAAACCTTGCTGGATGAACACGCTGCCTCGATCGAAGCCGAGCAAGGGCAGAGTTATTACCAGAAAGCCGGTGATCTCGATCTGCATTATCGCCTGATTCGCGGTAGCAAGAATGAGCGCCTGCACCAGATGTTGTGCGGCGAGCTGTACCATCTGGTGCGTATGTACCGCTATCAGACCAGTACCAGTACCAAGCGCCCATTGCAGGCGCTGCAGGAACACCAACGTATCGTTGAAGCCATCGCCGCGCGAGACGCCGAGCTGGCTGAACTGCTGATGCGACGTCATATCCAGACGTCGCTTCTTAATCTTGAACGACTTATGGCAGAAGAGGAGGGTCAAGCATGACTCCAGGTCAGAAATTCCGTCAGGCACTGGCGGACACCAAACCATTACAAATTGTGGGCACCATCAACGCCTATGCCGCCATGATGGCTGAACGTATCGGTCACAAGGCGATTTACCTGTCCGGTGGCGGTGTAGCGAATGCCTCTTATGGTCTGCCCGACCTGGGTATGACCTCGCTGAACGACGTCGTTGAAGACGTTCGCCGTATTACTTCGGCTTCCAGCGTGCCATTGCTGGTGGATATTGATACTGGCTGGGGCGGTGCCTTTAATATTGCCCGCACCATTCAGCAAATGGAAAAAGCCGGTGCTGCGGCGGTTCATCTGGAAGACCAGGTGGCCCAGAAGCGTTGCGGCCATCGCCCGAACAAGGAAATCGTTTCCATTGAGGAAATGACCGATCGCATTAAAGCGGCTGTTGATGCTCGCACCGATCCGGATTTTTTTATCATGGCGCGTACCGATGCCTTTGCCCAGGAAGGTCTGGAAGCTGCGCTTGAGCGTGCCAAGGCTTATGTTGCGGCGGGTGCTGACGGTATTTTTGCTGAAGCCATCAAGACCGAAGAACATTACCGCGCTTTCTCGGCCGCCCTGGGCGACGTGCCGGTGCTGGCCAACATCACTGAATTTGGTCAGACCGAATTGTGGAACCGTGAGCAGCTGGGCGAGTGGGGTGCGGCTATGGTCTTGTACCCACTGAGCGCTTTCCGTGCCATGAATAAAGCAGCCGAGACGGTATACACCAGCATTCTTGAAAATGGCGATCAGCGCACGGTGGTCGATATGATGCAAACTCGTATGGATCTGTATTCTTATCTGAACTACCACGACTTCGAGCAAAAGCTGGATCAGCTGTTTTCGGAAGGTAAAAACAAGTAAGCCTCGGCTGACTCAATAACAACACCAGATCTGCATCTGAAACGATTGCGTTGCTGTTGCCGTGACTCAGGTAGCCAACGCTATACCGTGTCAGATGCGTGATGTGGCAACTGACCAGTTTCGATGGAGCATAAAGTATGGCTGAAGCAAAAAAACTGAGTGGCGCAGGTTTGCGCGGACAATCTGCCGGTGAAACCGCGCTGTGTACGGTTGGTCAAACCGGCGCCGGTTTGACTTACCGGGGTTACGATATCAAGGAACTGGCCGACAAGGCTCAGTTTGAAGAAGTGGCGTATTTGCTGTTGTACGGCAAGCTGCCCAACCAGGCCGAGCTGGATGGCTACAAAGCCAAACTGAAGAGCCAACGCGCCTTGCCGCAAGCACTCAAAACCGTGCTGGAACAGATTCCGGTCGACGCCCATCCAATGGATGTGATGCGCACCGGTTGTTCCATGCTGGGTAACCTGGAAACCGAGGCAGACTTTGCCGAGCAATACGATAAAGTCGATCGTATGCTGGCGGTCTTCCCCGGCATGATCAACTACTGGTACAACTTCACCCACAACGACGGCCTGCGTATCGAGGTAGAAACTGACGCTGACAGCATCGGCGAACAGTTTCTCTGGACTCTGCACAACAAAAAGCCAGAACCATTACACGTTGATGTGATGCACGCTTCGCTGATTCTGTACGCCGAACACGAATTCAACGCCTCGACCTTTACCGCCCGTGTCTGTGCTTCCACATTGAGCGACATTCACAGCTGCGTGACCGCTGCGATTGGCTCGCTGCGTGGCCCGTTACATGGTGGCGCTAACGAAGCGGCCATGGCGATGATTGAACACTGGCGCTCGGCGGAAGAAGCCGAAGATGCGGTGATGGGCATGCTGGCGCGCAAGGACAAGATCATGGGTTTTGGCCATGCCATCTACCGTGAGTCGGATCCGCGTAACGCCATCATCAAGGAATGGTCGAAAAAGCTGTCTGAGCAAGCCGGTGACGAGTACCTGTACGCAGTATCCGAGCGGGTTGAGGCGGTCATGTGGCGCGAGAAAAAGCTGTTTTGTAACGCCGATTTCTTCCACGCTTCGGCGTACAGCTTTATGGGGATTCCGACCAAGTTGTTTACCCCGATATTTGTCTGCTCGCGGGCTTCTGGCTGGTGTGCTCACGTGATTGAGCAGCGCGCCAACAACCGGATTATTCGCCCATCGGCGGATTACACCGGCCCTGAAAGTGCTGCTTGGGTCGCGATTGAAGATCGGGTTTGATCCCCGGTTATCTCGGCGGCAAGTCACTTCCTGCGGTATGAACTGGCTTGCCCCGCAGCGGTTTGGATTCCCACGCAGGCATGTGGGAATCGGGCCATCCGCTTTTTCAGACTATAGATCGGCGTATCGGGTAGCGTGTGTGTATCCGTAGGATGTATTAGCGGAACGCGTAATACATCAAACCAGAATTTCAAAAAAACGGCCGTCGCTAACGACCGGAAGAGAGAACATCATGAACACTGAATTCCGTAAAAACCTGCCAGGTACCGACCTCGATTACTACGACACCCGTGCGGCGGTCGATGCCATTCAGCCCGGTGCCTATGCCAAACTGCCGTACACCTCGCGGGTGCTGGCGGAACAGCTGGTACGTCGTTGTGAACCCGCCGAATTGACGGATGCCCTGAAGCAGTTGATTGAACGCAAGCGCGATCTCGACTTTCCATGGTATCCGGCCCGTGTTGTATGTCACGACATTCTGGGGCAAACCGCATTGGTGGATCTGGCTGGCTTACGGGATGCCATTGCCGACCAGGGCGGTGACCCGGCCAAAGTGAATCCAGTGGTACCGACCCAGCTGATTGTTGACCATTCGCTGGCGGTGGAAGCCGCAGGTTTTGATCCAGACGCATTTGAGAAAAACCGGGCGATTGAAGACCGTCGTAATGCCGACCGTTTCCATTTTATTGAGTGGACCAAAACCGCATTCGAGAACGTCGATGTTATTCCGGCCGGTAACGGCATCATGCACCAGATCAACCTGGAAAAAATGTCGCCGGTAGTTCAGGTACAAACTGACGAAAGCGGTAAACAGGTGGCTTTCCCGGACACCTGTGTTGGCACCGATTCCCATACGCCACACGTGGATGCACTGGGTGTTATCGCCATTGGTGTGGGTGGTCTGGAAGCTGAAACCGTGATGCTGGGCCTGCCATCGATGATGCGCCTGCCAGACATTATTGGCGTCAGACTGATTGGCAAGCGTCAGCCCGGCATTACTGCCACCGATATCGTACTGGCGCTGACCGAGTTTTTGCGACAGCAGCGGGTAGTAGGGGGATACGTTGAATTCTTTGGGGAAGGGGCGTCCAGCCTGACCATTGGTGACCGCGCTACTATTTCCAATATGACCCCAGAATTTGGTGCTACGGCAGCGATGTTTTATATCGATTCGCAGACCATCGATTACCTGAAGTTAACCGGTCGTGAGCCGGAGCAAGTGGCGCTGGTTGAACTGTACGCCAAAGAAACAGGTTTGTGGGCAGATGCCCTGGTGGCTGCGGACTACGAACGGGTACTGCAATTCGACCTCTCGACCGTGGTGCGTAATATGGCCGGGCCGTCTAACCCGCACCGTCGTTTGCCGACCTCGGATCTGACTGAACGTGGTATTGCCGATGAAGGTAAGTTGGCGTCTGGCAAGCAAGAAGAGGCCGATGGCCTGATGCCGGATGGTGCCGTAATCATTGCTGCCATCACCTCCTGTACCAACACCTCGAATCCGCGCAACGTAGTAGCTGCCGCCTTGTTGGCGAAAAAAGCCAACGCACTGGGCCTGACCCGCAAGCCCTGGGTCAAGAGTTCATTTGCACCGGGTTCCAAGGTCGCCAAACTGTACCTGGAAGAAGCCGGTCTGCTGACGGAACTGGAAAAGCTTGGTTTTGGCATCGTCGCCTACGCTTGTACCACCTGTAACGGCATGTCAGGCGCGCTGGATCCTGTGATCCAGCAAGAAATCATCGACCGTGATCTGTACGCCACGGCAGTCCTGTCCGGTAACCGCAACTTCGATGGCCGTATTCACCCGTATGCCAAGCAGGCGTTCCTGGCCTCACCACCGCTGGTGGTTGCCTACGCGATTGCCGGTACGGTGCGTTTTGATATTGAAAAAGACGTACTGGCGGTGGTGGACGGTAAAGAGATTACGCTGAAAGACCTGTGGCCATCCGATGAAGAAATCGACGCCATTGTCGCATCGGCGGTCAAGCCCGAGCAGTTTCGGCAGATTTATATCCCGATGTTTGATCTCGGTGAAATCGAACAAGCCAAGAGTCCACTGTACGACTGGCGTCCAATGTCGACCTATATCCGCCGTCCTCCCTATTGGGAAGGTGCATTGGCCGGTGAACGCAGCATGAAGGACATGCGTCCACTGGCGGTGTTGGGAGACAACATCACGACCGATCACCTGTCGCCTTCCAATGCTATTCAGGCCAACAGCGCAGCGGGTGAATACTGCGCCAAATGGGCCTGCCGGAAGAAGACTTCAACTCCTACGCGACACACCGGGGTGATCACCTCACCGCACAGCGAGCCACGTTCGCCAACCCGAAACTGCTGAACGAAATGTGCCGCGATGAGAACGGCGAAGTCATTCAGGGTTCTCTGGCGCGAGTTGAGCCTGAAGGCGAACAGATGCGCATGTGGGAAGCCATTGAAACCTACATGAATCGCAAACAGCCACTGATTATTGTGGCCGGTGCCGATTATGGCCAGGGATCCTCCCGCGACTGGGCTGCCAAGGGCGTACGTCTGGCCGGTGTCGAAGTCATTGTGGCGGAAGGTTTCGAGCGCATTCACCGCACCAATCTGGTGGGGATGGGCGTATTACCGGTGGAATTCAAACCGGGTACCACGCGCCTGACGCTGAATCTGGACGGCACGGAAACCTACACCGTCAAGGGCTCCATCTCGCCAGGTTGCGAGCTGAGCATTGAAATCACTCGCCGTAATGGAGAGCTACTGGAAGTGCCCGTGACCTGTCGTCTGGATACCGCCACGGAAGTGCGTGTGTATAACGCCGGTGGGGTATTGCAGATGTTTGCCAAGGATTTTCTGCAAAGCGCCTGAGGTTTGCCGGTCACGCCAGAATCTGGGGTCGGGTGTATTCGCCGAAGGCGTTATGCCCTGCTCTGAATGTCAAAATGTTTAGCGTGCGCGGTGCGCACCCGCCCTAGGAGTCGAGCATGTCTCACGTGCCTCAAATAAAAATCCCCGCCACTTATATACGTGGCGGTACGTCAAAAGGCGTGTTTTTCCGGCGTTTGGATTTGCCCGCCGTTGCCCGGGAACCGGGTGACGCTCGGGATAAGATTCTGTTGCGGGTCATCGGCAGCCCGGATCCCTATGGCCAGCAGATCGACGGCATGGGGGGCGCAACTTCCAGCACCTCCAAGACCGTGATTGTGGATAAAAGCACTCAGCCGGGTCACGACGTTGATTATCTGTTTGGTCAGGTCGCTATCAACAAGGCGTTTGTTGACTGGTCGGGTAATTGCGGCAATCTGACCGCCGCCGTCGGTGCCTTCGCCATTATGTCCGGTTTTGTCGATGCCGAACGGGTACCGGAAAACGGTATCTGCACGGTGCGCATCTGGCAAAAGAACATCAGCAAAACCATCATCGCACATGTACCTGTCAGCCATGGTGAAGTGCAGGAAACCGGTGATTTTGAGCTGGACGGCGTGACTTTTCCGGCGGCGGAAGTGGCCATTGAATTTATGGACCCCGCCGATGGCGAAGGATCGATGTTTCCGACCGGTAATCTGGTGGATGATCTCGAAGTCCCTGGCATTGGCACCTTCAGGGCGACCATGATCAATGCCGGTATTCCGACGATTTTTGTGAACGCGGCAGATATCGGTTACACCGGCACCGAGCTGCAAAAAGACATCAATTCCGATGCCGAAGCGCTGGCACGTTTTGAAACCATGCGGGCCTGGGGTGCGGTGAAAATGGGGCTGATTGCCGATATATCCGAAGCCGCTGCACGTCAGCACACGCCTAAAATTGCGTTTGTGGCTCCGGCAACAGCGTATGTCTCATCCAGCGGCAAGCAGATCTCTGCCGGTGACATCGACGTGTGTGTCCGTGCCTTGTCGATGGGCAAACTACACCACGCCATGATGGGAACGGCTTCTGTGGCGATTGCCACTGCAGCAGCGGTGCCAGGCACTCTGGTGAATCTGGCTGCGGGTGGGGTTGGGCGTGATTCGGTTACCTTCGGTCATCCCTCCGGTACGTTGCGGGTGGGGGCAGCGGCGGAGATCGTAAAGGGTGAATGGCGGGCTAAGAAAGCCGTTATGAGCCGTTCTGCACGGGTGTTGATGGAAGGTTTTGTACGTATTCCGGGTGATGCGTTTTAGCCGTCTGACAGGCGCTTCGGTCTTGGGCTGACGTCGATGTTGGCTGACTTAGGCATTGGCTGACAATGAGTCCCTGTGACCTGCGTTCACGATGCTCCTCGCGGAACGCAGTTTTTTCGCCTCCGGTTTTTATTAACCGGGGGCGTTTTTTATGGCAGTTCAGTACTGGTCAGGAGGGTGTGGTATTTGCTCATCAGATTTTCGATCAGAACGATATCAAAGGTATCGATGGCGGCGAGCAGGTTGCTGGCCATTTCGGCGAGCGGATTAATCCTTTTTTCAGTTGATAGTTGTTGTAATGCGACGGCGAACTGGCCGATGTCTTTCAGGCTATGGGTTTGTCGCGCCTGTTCGTACAGCGGCATCAGCTGATCCTTGACGCTTTCCAGTACAGCCGTGTCCAGCTGATAGGGGGATGTGTTCGTTTCCGGCGCTGGACTGGCAGCGGCCGGTTCTCGCATGACCAGAAATTGTTTCAGTGTATTAATCAGCTCACGTCGCAAGACCGGTTTGTGCAGGTGGGCATCAAAAAGCTGCAAGTCTGGAGTTGATTCTCCGCCCCGGATGACTGAGGCCGTCAGTGCAATAATGCGCAGATCCGGGTAGCGTTTTTGTAAAATCCGCGTCGCTTCATACCCATCCATCACCGGCATGCGGATATCCATCAGCACCAGATCCGGCTGGATCTGTTCCACTACTTCCAGTGCTTCCTGGCCATTGGCTGCCTGTAGAATTCTGACACGGGAGTTGTCAAAAATGCGGGCGATCAGCTCGCGATTGTTGTCAATATCGTCGACGACCAGAATATTACAGGGTTCGAAGTCGTTGACGCTGAGATGATTGGCGAGCTGTCGGGAGTGCATCTGCTCTGCCGTACCGGCTGCGACCGAGGCGATATCCATTCCGATCAGCTTGATGGTAAATGTGGAGCCTTGTCCGAAAGCGCTGACAACAGAAATGCTGCCTCCCATCATTTCGATCAGTCGCCGAGAGATAGCCAGCCCCAGCCCGGTACCACCGGCATGTCTGCCGTCGGGTGATGACAGCTGTTCAAATTCGGTGAAAATGGCGTCCATATGACCGGATTCAATTCCTATGCCGGTGTCGCTGATGGATATTTCAAGGTCGACCTTGCTGAGGTGACCGTTATTTTGCAACGTGCGGGAGGTCAGGGTAACGGCACCCTGGTCGGTGAATTTGACGGCATTACCGACTAAATTGATCAGGATCTGTCGTAACCGGACATCATCCAGTAGCAGAAACAATGGCAGTTTGACGTCAGTGTTGACGATCAGGTTGAGACCCTTGGCGGTCACCGCGAGGGAAAAAAACTGAGCGATTTCGTCAATCAGGGCATTGACGTTGGTTGGCACTCTGGCCATGTCCATTTTGCCAGATTCTATTTTTGACAGATCCAGCACATCGTTGATCAGCTGCAGTAACGAACCGCTGGCCTTGTGTACCGTGTCGACGTAAGAACGCAAGCGGGGCTGATCCAGCTGTTCACTTAACAGCTCGGTAAAACCGATAATCGCATTCATAGGGGTGCGGATTTCGTGGCTCATATTGGCGAGGAATTCTGATTTTGCCCGACTGGCGACTTCGGCCTTGTCTCGGGCACGGGCAAGCTCTGCCGTCAGTCGTTTTGCTCGGATATATCTTTCAGAACGGCGTAAATAGCCGGTTGGCCTTCATAGTTGATGCGGGTCAGGGACATGTCGAGCCAGCGTTGGGTGCCATCGACACGACGAACCACCAGTTCCAGATGAAAGGCACCGTTATTGAGGCAGGTCGAAAATGCTCGGGTAATCACTTCCTCTGATTCACGGCCATCGGGTTGGGTTGGAGGGGTTGTGTCTGCGAGTTTCATACCGGCGAGGTTGCGGCCATCGCGGTAACCCAGCAGTTGTTCCGTGGCGTGATTGTGCGCAATACACTCGCCAAACTGAAAAATCAGGTTGCCTTCGGTTGCTTCCTTGAATAGTGCCTTGAAATTGTCGCGTTCGGTTTGTAATGCCAGTTCGGTCTGCTTGCGTTGGTCGACTTCTTTACTCAGTCGTCGGTTCCAGTAAATGCTGATAATGATATAGAGAATAAAAACGCCGATCACGCGGGCGATCAATCCATAGTCGATACGTTCGGCAAACTGTACGTCCGACCATTTATTCAGAATGGCGAGTCGATCCGCATCACTGAGTTTGACGCCAGTGGCGAGAATGGCCGAGGTCAGCTCCGGTGTTTGGCGGCTGACCATAATGGCTGGCTGGACGACCACATTGATTTTGCCGACTACCTTGATATTACGATG
>TARA_R110001583_G_scaffold112725_1_pt1 | contig 15206 bp, 19 predicted proteins | sample TARA_R110001583 | Tara Oceans TARA_R110001583 (sample SAMEA4398432) | marine metagenome | biome: Polar Biome; feature: [MES] marine water layer (ENVO:01000295) within the mesopelagic zone...; material: water (ENVO:00002006), including particulate matter (ENVO:01000060) such... | reverse complement strand
CAGTGCCATTAGTAGTAAGAGTAAAATCAGCACCTGAGTCACCAGCTACAACACTGTCAGCTTGTAGATTGACATTACCTGTGCCATTCGGAGCAAGAGAGATGTCATTGTTTGCAGCGTCTGTTATTGTGATTGTACCAGAGTCCGTTCCTGCATTTGTTGAAAGAACCAAATCCCCTGTACCATTCGATGTAATCGTAGCTGTTGCATTGGAATCGCCAACAACTAATGTATCAGCAACAGCATTAACATTACCCGTTCCGTTAGGCGTTAAGGTAATATCATTGTTGGCAGCGTCTGCAATTACAATCGTACCTGAGTCTGTACCACTATTTGTACTAAGAGTTAAATCTCCTGTGCCTTGCGTTGTTAAGGTAACATCAGCATCGTCATCACCAATCATTACTGTATCAGCACCAAGATTGACATCTCCTGTACCAGCAGGAATAATATTAACATTACCGTTAGTATCTGTTGATGTAAGTGAGTTGCCATCCAATAAAAGGTTATCGACTTGATACGATCCTGTAACAGCAAGATTAGCTGCAACCTCTACAACTACGGCACCACTACCTGCTCCATCTGACCGAACAAGTTTAGTTTTGCCAGCAGGCACCTCTATATCATTTGATGCATTATATGTGCCTTGAAAAAGAAGAATTGATCGTGAGCCTGATAAACCGTTTTCAATCCATAAATATCTTTCTGCATCATTCGGAGTTATCTGATAGTAAACTGTGCCACCTAAATCTCCACCATCAACTATCTTAATAATTCTGTTTCTTCCATTGGATACAGATCCGTTTGTAATAGGAAGGGTGTTAGGTGAACCTGTAGATCCTGTGGCTGCCGCAGTAACAGAAATAAACCCATCAAGGGCTTGGTCTATAAGATCCATATTGGTATTAGTCATGGTTCCCCATGTACCCGATCTATCACCTGTGGCTGGTTTTTCTATCCCAGTATTTGTTGTGTATGTACTTGACATTGTTCTTATCCTTATGCCGCTATATCAGTCCAAGATGGGCTTTGACTTGGTGTTACCGTAGACCAAGACGGTGACTGACTCGGAGAGACTGCCGCCCACTCTGGTGTCTGACTGGGGACTATTTCACCCCATACGTTGACTGTTCCTAAAGATGCAGTTCCTGCTACTCCTGTAACAGAAACAGTTTTTGGAAGTCTTACTACTATACTTCCGAGTGAACCTGTAGCAGACACACCACTTACTGTTAAGTTGGCATCTGCTGATACCGTAACACTACCTAGTCCCGATGTTCCTGCAACTCCAGTAACACTTACTGGCTCGGCTTCTCCCCAGGCTCCACTGCCCCAAGTTGATCTGCCCCAACCAGTAATATCAGCCATTTATGCAATCCTTATAATCGCTGAAGAAGCATTAGCTGTTGGAAAACTAATTGTAAAATCTCCAGCAGTTGCAGTTTTATCGCCACCAAAATCCAGTACACAAACAGCTTTGTCTGCTTGTGTATCATTATAAATCAATGCACCTCTTGCAGTAATACTTACATTGCTAAAAGTTAAATCACTGAAATCACATATAGCAGTTGTGCCGTCTGTTGTCGGTGTGACACTTGTTAATACAGATCCTGTTGCAGAGTAGTTCGTACCACTTGCCTCGTTAGAGGAGGTATACGCTGTTGTCCCGGCACCCAAAGAAGCACTTGATGTATACAAAGCAAGCTTGAACGAATTACCAGTGCTTGCTGTAAAATTGTGAGTTCCTACCAATAACTCTTGTTTAAAACTGGTACACATCGCTTGTGATATTGCCATATCAATCTCCTAAAATTTCAATATAGCTTTTGCTATATCCTCATGACCTTCTTGCGTCATTTTATTATATAATGTAGTTCTATCAGATTTTACCGCTTGTGTCATATAGTGCTTTATAACACTTCTAATTCTTTCCTTATAAACAAAGGCTTGATCTCTTATTTCAGGAGGTGCGTTTTTTGATACCGTCATAATATGATCAAGGCACATATCTGTTAAATCATCTACGCTATGACCTCTGTAATGAGTCGTGCTTACACCCACATGGCCTACATTCATATCTACCGAAACATCAAACATTAGCTTTCCTGTATCCTTAATTTACCATTACGATATTGATCTTTAGTCATACGACCTTCTCCAAGATTCTTAAGTCGCATTATACCTTCATTAAATCTTTCTTTGTACTCAGCCATTATGTCAGGCTCGCCCTTCATAAAAGTATAAGCTTCCACTAGGGATGCGTATAATAAAACATCAGCAGCATTAGTGCCGAGCCATGAAGTTCCTGTACCTGATGTTGTTATGCTTGTCGGTTTATAAAGATAATGCAACTCTGTATCATAAGATTGATCAGGTGTTGGACCTAAGACAAAGTTAGATGAATCAAATATTGCATAAAACTCTGGTCTTCCCGTTGTGGTTGTCGTAGGAAAAGACTCTTGCATAAAATTAACATCTTTATTTATAAGAAAGAAAACTGTACTAGAGGTGGTTACAGAAAGACTAAACGGTGCCAAGAAATCCGTGGGCATAGTTAAGTATTTGTTCCCAGAAGAAATAGTACCTGTTACATTTTTTCTAAAATCAGGAAGATCTACAAGACTCATAATGCGATCTTCTGCATTGAGAATAATAGTGCTTAGATCATTTACAAAAGTTGTCTCGCTATTGTCTGTGTAATCTTGTATTGCACTTTTTAAAGTTGTTAATGTCCAAGCCATAATTAACTCACCGATACTGTGACAGTGCCAATACTGCCTGTTAAACCCATATCCCCGTTACCATCAGGTGCATCGCCACCATCACCAACAGGGTTCCATCCAAAAAAAGCTCTACTTGCCTCGATTCCTTGGTCTGGTCGAGGCTCAAACAAAGCTTGGGGGTCAGAAAATTGTACTTTTCCTAAACTATTTTGAGGTTGATCAGGATCATAAACATCCCGACCAACTTTCATTCCCGTCCTGACACCATTACTAACTTCAAAAATTAACTCATCTAAAGGATAACGAAACCCTGTTCTGTCACAGAATCCAAAAGCATATCTTCCTCTTGCGTATGGTCTACTCATGGTCCAAAATAATCCGCTAATGGTACAAATGTTAATGGTGCTTTTGTTCTATCTTCAGAAGCAGCAAGCTCAAACTGTTCTTCATAAGAAGCTTTTAAAACAGGTATCCTTTGTGCCGCTTCTGGTTTTTTCATTGCTATATAGTATGACAGCCCTGCGATCAATGCAGGTAAAAATCTTGATGGCACATCAGGATCATTTGTTCCCAATGTCCCAGTATCCTGTATTCTTCTAATACGCCAGTACCGAATTATATCATTGTTATATGTAGAGCTTGGAACAGGCCACAAATTAATTACAGGCGCATCTCTTTGTCGGTCTATATATATTTGAGTTGGTCGTGCCTGGGTTAATTTTGCAGGTATCTGTGAATAAGTTGTTGCAGATATACGGGCTAAATTAAAATCAGATTGCGTACTGGTTCCTGATCCTGTTCTTAAAACATGATCAAGTAAATCCATTGTATCTGCTGGCAATGTATATTGATAAGTGCCAGTAACCAAGGTTACTGAACCCTCTTCAACAGTCCAAAGATTAATACCTCTGTTTGCCCACTCAAGACACATAAGGTTAAGGCTTCTTCGTGCTGTTTTTAAATCGTAACCAGAACGCATTTCGAGTCCTGCTCTTTCAAAGGACTCTTCACAAATCTCATTTATATCAAGATTAAATGTGGCTGTTCCGCTTGTTGCCATTGTTCATAACCTTTACATTATTTCTTTTTGAGGTCTTTGCCTTCTCATTCCACTTTGAACAGGAGCGTCCATCTTACCAGCCATCCCTGCCATTCTTTTTAAACTATCAGAAACCATAGCCGCATTTGGAGATCTTTTAATTTCTTCAACAATACCGCCACCGCGCATTTTCATAGGACAGCCTGCTTTGCCACCCATTTCCATTTTTTTAACTTTGCCACCGTACATTTTCTTTTTAACTGCACCACCGTACATCTTACCTACAACATCCTGTCCAATTTTTGGAACATTGTTTTTAAAACTATCTAAAACCTTTTTATCAGTTTGATTGTTTTGTTTGGCTATGTCTTTCCCCATAAGATTTTGTTTAGGATCTTTTACTTTTAAAAGATCTTTTGCTTTTTCTTTATCAATAATTTTTTTACTGTTTTTCTGCATAAGGTTTTTTGCTAATTTCACACCACCCTTTACCAATCCACCGTACATCATTTTTTTAGGACGACCTACTTGGCTTCCGTATGTTCCTTTACCACTTGGCATTTACTTTCTCCTATCTTCAAATAATCTGTCGAGTTTTTTATCCATTTTATCTAGTTGTGCGAGTACCCTTGAAACATCAGTTTCAAGGTCTCGTTTCGTTGCAAAGTCACGGGCAGTTTCCTCCCTAGTTTTATTAAGGAGGACATCTATCCGTTTGACTTCCGCAGCCATTGATCTAGCCCAAAGTACAACTGGACCGACAACCACAGTTAATACAATGTTCCAAAGTATAACCGGGTCGAGATCCATTTAGTTTATCCTTCATAAAACATTGTAAAGCTTACTACGTGGGTTTGGTTATAAACTACATATGCCCCACCTGAGAAAACTATTCCTCCGTCTGGTATGCTTGGATAAATCGTATCGTCTACATTGTTAGCATCAAACTTATAAAGTGATGATCCCGTTGCACTGGTATTTTTTACCTCTATTGTGCCGCCTGTTGTATTGCAAACATATTGCAACCCACGTAAACGAACACGATTACGGGTAATTTTAGCAGCAACAGAAGTTCCTGTTCCTGCCTCAACATTACCAGCAGAAGCACCCGAAGCTGCTATCTGCGTTATTGTTGTAAAGTATTTAGATCCTGTAGCAACACCCGTGTCAGCGCCTGTAATAGCTTCTGTCTGGGCATCACCTGCTTCATCTGTGCCAGTGACGGTAAACGTATCACCGCTATCATCTCCTGCACTTGTGATAATAACTTGTCGTGCATCGTCTAAAGTAACCGAACCACCATCGGCTAAAGCACCATTGATGGTTAAGTTTCCTGCTCCACTTAACGTAGCCGCAGTAGAGATACCGTTATCATCAGATGCCGCAGGAGCTATATATCTGGCTTGTACATCATTTGCTGACATATCTTACTCCTTATTATGTAAAGATAGCAGTACCATCACCATTTGCATCGGAAGTTCCAACGTGACCTGTGACAGCCCAAACAAGTTTTGCTCCACCACCTGCTCCAGTATTACCTGTAAGAACAGCATGAAGATAAACTGTTGAACCTAAAGCTCCCATTCCGTTAGCAAGATTATCATCAAACTTAATTGTTGTATCTGTGCCACCTGCTGGTACAAAACACTTTGATCCATTTTCTGCTGCTGTTGTTCCAACAACAAGACCACCAACATAGTAGTCATTGTCAAAGCCTGTTACGATTGTTCTTGCATTATCAGATGCTACTGTTTCAATAAATGTATAGTAAACACCAATGTCTGATGAAGTAATTGCAGGAAGAGTAACAACGGTTGCCTCATCCTTATCAAGAAGAATAATAGAACCCTTTTGTGCTGTTGTTAAAGTAACCGCTCCATCGTTCCAACCGTCAGCAGTTGTTTGACGAATCACTCTTTTTTGCTCAGCAACATAACCTGTTGTTGTAATATTACCGCTTGTGTCAATGTCGAGAGTGGTTGTCACAGCACCTGTTGTGCCGTTTTTAGTAATTTGCTCGAACCCGTTCTCTGAACGAACTGGTCCGTTAAAAGTTGTATTAGCCATATGTAATCTCCTGTCGTGGCTAGTGTCAGCTACACCATGTAGCTGTCAGGAATATTTTATTATACATAAAAAGAAAGGGGCTGTGAAGCCCCTTTCCCCAATCGAATACAAAGTTCTTATGAAGAACCAGGAGATCCGTAAATACCAAGAGGATCAGATACGCCAAAGCTATATCTTTCTCTTGCTTTATAACGAACATTTCCAGTGTCAAAGTCACCATCCATGCTTGTTGAAAGCGGTGTACGGGTAAAGTGCTTCATTCCATTAGGAATATCAGTTGTTAAAAACCATGCATTTGAATCAGTCAAATAATGGTTTACTGCATATCCTTCTGGAACAGTGCTACTGTAATTAATCGCATTTACATCGTTGTCTGATGTGCCTGGACGTAGTGTACTGTCTAGTATACGAGTAGCTACGAACATTAAATCAGGGGGAACAATGAGCTTTTTAGGACGAGCAGCGATCAAAAGACCTCTTTCATCCACATAAGCAGCAATTGAAATAACAGCGGCTTCAAGACTTGTTTCATTCAAATCAGCACCTGCAGCAGGTCTGTTGGAATTAGTTCCACCAGCTACTGTTGGGTGAGATGCATTAAACAATGTCACACCATCGCCACTTGTGTAAGTGTCGAATCCTGTGTTGAGTAAAGCTGCCGCTTTAGTTTGCTTGGTATAAGCCATAGCTCTTGCAAGGGCTTTTGTATAACGCGCAGAAAGAGAATCATAAAGATTATCTTCCATTGCTTCTTCAGTTATAGAGAAACCTGTTGCAATAGTTTCGTGGTTATATCTAGCTGTGAAACTTTCTTGTGCTGTATCATATGCGATACTAGAACCCTCCTGTTTCACTGGAGCTGCACCAAAGCCTGAAAGTTTTACTTCTTCTTCGAATGAACGATCGGAAGCTTCGCTTTCATAAATGTCTGCGTGTTCGTCTTCGTACTTATTGTACTCCAAACCAAACAATGCATTAAGACCAGGTAATAGCTCCTTGAGGAGTTGCGCTCTTGAAATAGCCATTAGATAATTACTCCTCTAAGCTGCACTTGGTGCTGTGGATGTAGAACCACTAGCAATAAGTGAAAGTTGATGACCAGCATTGAAGCGACAAACCATAATTGGGAAAGCCGTTCCTTTCTCATCTCCGTCATAACCACCAAGCCAATCAACAATACGAATTGGTAAAGTATTTGTTGTTGCGGCTGTGCTGATGTCTAAGGAAACACGAGAAATACTAAGTGTAGAACTGGATGTTCCTTGAACAAGAGCAGCGTTAGCAGCTAAGTCATCATCGTTTACAGTAGCGTCAGCTTGAATTGTAAACAATGCAGTTGGATCATCCATAACATAAGCCATACCTTCAGTGTTAGCGGCACCTGACCACTGTTGACTGAAAGTTAATTGACTTGAGTTAAGGTCGATAAAACGACAACCCATAAAAATACCTATTGGCGTAGCAGTTGTTGTGCCTGTATCTTTTTGAATTGTTGTTGTTGAACCTGCGTCAGTGAGTTTTACAACATCACCATAGCAGATTCTTGTAGATTCACTGGAGAGGATTGGGTATTGCCTTATTTGTGGCGTATATCCTCCCACAGATCCTATTGGGCGTAGCCCAAACGGAGCAGCAGTTGCACTCATAGCAACCTCCTTTTAAATCGAGTTATACTTCAGTCCTAATAATTATTTATCAGGACCACCTTTTCCGAAAGTAACCCTCGTTGAAGACTCTAGTTTTGATAGAGGCATACGGGGATCATTTTCTCTCATATAGCTTTGCTCGACACCGTCCATTTGATTTTGGGCTTTTTTAAGATAATATTCAGATCTTTGCTTCATAGTTTCTTCTGCTGTACGACAGAGAAGAAGTCCACCGATTTCAATATTACCAGGGTATTTAGACTGTACGTCAGTTTGAAATCCTTCTAACTCAGGATAATCTTCTGCTTTTACAGGCTCCCAGCCCTCACGAAATCGCATTGATACATTTCTATTATCAGCTTGCCCAGCCATCGAAGTTCTAATCCATCTATGAACCCACCCATCTCTAGGCTCTGGTTCTGGTAGAACAGAAGGAGGTGTCCAAGGTTTGCTGCGTTCTTGACTCTCACGAGTCTCAGCAGTTCTTTTTGTACGCTCTTTAGACATTGGCTTGTTCCTTCACTAATTGAGCTGCATATTGCTCGTTTGTTAATCCGAGTCTACGAGCAAGCTGAACTTGTGTTTTTGTTAGCTTGACATTGCGTGATGCTTTTGAATTACTTCGTTTAGCCGAAGCGACCACGGGAGCAGGTTTAGAACCTGTTTTTTCAGGAATCTCTGTTTCAATAGAACCATCAGTATCTTCCTGAGTTGTTTCTTCTTCCGAATCTTCGAAGTAATTCGGAAAAACTTCTCTTAATCTTTTATCAATTCGTTTGTAATATTCATCTGAACGGGGATCTATTCCCTCAGAGCGGATAAGTTTTTCATGATAACCATAAGCAACGGCTGTCATTTCTTCATTCCCTGGTTTTTGAAACCAAGAATTGTTCTTAAGCCAGTTTGCAGCTTTAGGGTCAACTTGAGGTTGGGAAGGTTGGGCTTGCCCAGTTTGAGGCTGTGCTACAGGCTCTCCCTTATCAACACCATTAGCTTTTTGATTGTTCCAATTTTGTGCCGCTTCCTCAATCTTTCTTTGTTCATAAGTTGCATCGGCTAATTTCTTTTGGACTAACACCATCTTTTCTGAGTCGCCAGCGTCATAAGCATCTTGATATTCTTTTTGTATTGCAACAAGATCGCTTTCAACTTTCTTCTTACTAACATCTTGAAGAGCAACACTTCCTTGATCAAGAAGTTTTTTCAAACGTTCGTTTTCAGATCGTTGAATTTCTGCGACTCTTATAGCTTCTTCACGCATACGCTCGGATGATTCCTTTGCTCTGCGCTCTTCATGGAAGTCAAACTTTAATTTTTTAATTCGAGTCTGAACTTTCTTGCTATAATCACCAAGATCATCTTCTCCTTCTTTAGTTTCTTTTCCTACATAAGGAGCGTCTTCTTTTGGTATATCATCAACAATCTCAATATCTAAATCTGGTTCTTTCTGCTCGGCTTCACTCATACTCTACTATATCCTCTTGGATCATCGACTACAGCTTCGACATTATCATCGTTTATTATGCGGAACTCTTTTCCGTGTATCTTAAAACGAGTACCCTGAAAGGCTCGGATAAGAACAAAATCCCCTTCTTTGCAAAAATTGCCTGAAGGAAATCTTTCTTTATCTTTGTAGCAGTCAGGTCCCATTTTAATTACAAATGCGACAACGGTTGCCATTGCTTCTGTGTTTATTATGCTGTCTGGTTTTATAACACCGCCCTCGGTCTTCTTTTCAATCTCTGGAAGGCCAAGAAGTATTCTATATCCAGAAGGTTCGGGCAGCTGGGAAGGCCTTTCGTATAGGTCAACACTGTCTTCTGCTGTCATATGTACTCTCTTTTGCAAGGGTTTCCCCCAGTGTGCGTAAATTAAAGGCTTTACGTTTACCTATGCTTAACCTTTCCGAATTTTTTCTTCCAGGTCAAGAATCTCTCGCTCTATTATTGCTAATCCTTCTATTCTTCCTACCAATCTTTGGTAGTCTTCAAAGTTTTTAGCACCGCCTGTAGACAAATGGTCTGCACCTTCATTCATATGTTCCCTAATTGCCTTTCTTAGGGTATATAAAGCGTTTTCAAATTCCATATACGTTCCTATTTTGTTCTTAGTCAAGTATTATTTTTTAATTTGGTTGTTTTTTGTCTGTTCTTGAATAGATTTTGCTATATCTACCCCTATTTTTACACCCTCAAGAGCTTCTTTCTTAGTTAATTCGTTATCTTTGAGAGATTGGTCTATATTTTTCTCTGCAATTCTAACACCAAGCTTCGTTCCTTCTAACTCTTTCTGTGCTTTCATCTTCATAATGTCTGTTTCTTGTTGCATCCCTGCTTTTTCAAGGTCTGCCATAATTTTTAACCGATCTGTTTCTGCTTTGCGAGCAAGATCCTGCTGTGCAATCTGTATTTCAGCCATATCAATTTGTGTTTGTGGATCCTGCATCTTCTGCATATTCTGTTGTGCCTGTGCTTCAGCAACATCTTTCTGTAAAAGCTTAACAGCGGCTTCAGAAACAAGAGTTGACAGACGTTTTTCAATTTCTTCTGGTAGTTTCTCTCCATATGGAGGTAGCTCAACACCCAGTTGTTTCTCAATTTCATCTCGGTATGCAAAGGCAAGATGCTCTCTGATATGAGATTCAGTTGCCATCTGTATTCCCTTGGCTTGAGGGCTTTGGCTAATAATTTGTAAGAGTTTTGGATCCTGCATTGCTGTCATATGAACCGTGATATGTGCTTCGTGGTCTTGGTATTCAAACGCTTTCACTGGTTTCATGTTAATCAAGTGCATATTTTCTGTTGTTGGATCTTCTGGTTTAACTTCATCACTTGATGGAATAATCTTATCTACATCTCTAATCCCCAGGGTTTCAAGCATTTGTCTGTGTAAAACAGGAAGGTCATACATCTGTGGTGCTTGCTGTGCTAACTGGAGTGCCGCTTGATACTGTGTTATTCTCTGTGACATTGTTGCCGCATTAGGATCTGACACGGGAATAATATCAACTCTGCCATCAAAATCTTTCTGACGATCAAAATCTTCTCCGAAGTCATAATCATATTCTGCTGGCATATAATCTTTGATAACCCTGCCTAAAATACGAAACTCTTGTCTTAGCCCTGCATGGAGTCTTGCTTGTGCCGCTGACACGACTTTCATGGAGCGTTCCATAATAGCTAGTGTCGTTCCAACAGGCGCATCTGTTTTCATGTCAGCAACCTGCATATCTGGGATTGCTGCGTACTTTCTTGCTTCCTCAACTATCGTTTGCATTAAAGCGAACAAAGTTTGAGAAGGTTCTTTGTAGGGAAGGAATGTAATGTTATCTCTGATTGCTCCACCCGGAACATCAACATCTCTAAACTCACCTGGTGATATAGGGCTGTCATCCCCTTTGATTCTTAGTCCTCTGGACTTTAATCCTGCCGGGAGATTGGCTAGAGTTCCTGCATCGACAAGCTGTCTGAGGATTGAGGTTGCAGATTTAGCCATGCCACCTATCATATGAATCAAACCAAGGCCGTAGAATCCAAGACCCGGCATAAACTTGTAATGGACAAAATGCTCAACACGCATTTTCTTTGGATCATCTTCCATCCAGTTTTTGCGAATTGCTAAAATAACTCCTGATGATTTATCAATGGTAACAACATAAGGGCAGGCAATCCCTGTAGGTTCTCCATCAACAACATCTTCATACCCCAAGAGATCTAAATCTACATGAATCTCAAGGATTGTATGACGGTCATCATAATCAACGGTAGGATCTTCACCTTGTATATCATCATATGTTCTTTGAATATCACTGTAATCTGGCTCGGCTTCTTCCAGAGGAACATCTCGGTAGAATCCCATGACCTGAAGTTTTCTTAATTCGTTACGTTGTTTCTTCATAACATGAGTAAAACGCCCACAAGTCCTCAGATCTGATGCCCCATAAGAGACAATCAGATCTTCGGCAGGGACAAAGACAGAATCAGGGCGATCCATATCAGGATCATAATAAACTTTTTTAAACGCACTTCCTGCTAGAGGGAGGTTAAATAACATCTGTTCATGTTCAGCACGGTAGTTGGTCATGACTTCCGTGATCTGATAATTCATTTCCTGTTCAATACGATTAGCTTGTTTTTCAACATCAATATTAATCGGTCCTAAGATCTGTGTTCTGACTGGACCTGCTGCAGGAAAAGTTTCCATGATCGAATGGGCCTGAAAGCGAATAATGGATTCCGTCAGGACAGGGTGGAATACACCGCAGGCACCGTTCCACGGTTGTGTGCGCTCTTCGATTTCAAGCCCAAGAAGATTGAGGCCTTTCGTATAGGTCAACTCCCACTCTTTACGGGATGATTTGTCTGACTCATACGCAGCCGTCAACTCGTTGGACAAAGACATAAGTTCGTTATCGTCCATAAATTCTGCAAGATTTGATCCATGAGAAGGGGTGCCGAGGTCTTCTTCCTCGCCTCCTGTGAAATCAACCATGATCCCACCATCATCTGTTTCAACGGATACGGCATCGGGGTTGAGGATCGCAACTTCTATATTGCTTTCCTCTGCTTCTTCTCCCTGCACTTGAGGGAATGATTTAACGATTGCCATTGTTTTTGTCCTTAATAATAATTTGCCTGCTTTGGATAGTACGGTTCATCTTTTTCATCGCTCTCGGTCCTGACAAAACCGCCCTGCCTAAATCTCATAATTGCCTGTGTGCTACAATCTACCAGATCATCATGATCTCCTGATGGAAATGATGCAAATTGTTCAACCACTTCCTCTGCCCATTTTGTCTCAGGACACCACACAACTCCAGATGAAAAAAGATCTGCAACTGCATTAACTCGTGCAATCTTATCATTTCCTCGTGATGGAGTAAACTCACTAACTGGGATTCCCATCTGCCTTAATTCAAAAATAAGGGGTATCCCCGTTGCTTTGGCTTCAACAATAAACGCATCAGGCTCCCATTGTTCATAATATTCGTATGCTACTTTCTTTAATTCAGGAAATTCAAGACGCTCCTGGTAGGCATCGAGAAGGATAAGTTCATAGTTATTTGTTTCTTCATTAATAAAAACACCCCACGTTGTGCAGGCTGAAAAATCAGAACGCTGCGTTTTAAGAAACGCTGTGTCCCATGACTGAATAATAAACTGGCACAAGGGAGGTGAATCTTTTTCCCACACATTCCACCATTCCCGTTTAACAATCGCTCCTTCCTCTGACGTTGGATCTTGCTGGTACTGGGCTTGCCATTTAGAAACAGGAAGCTCATTCCTTAATGTTACCAGTTCTTTTTCTGACCAGAACTCAGGCCAAAGAGGATGTCCTGATGGCATAAGTGCCGGGAACTGTATAATCTCCCAATCATCCGAACCTTCTCTTTGAATAGAAGATTTGAGTATTTGCCCTGTCAGATCTCTTTTATGCCAGCGAGTCATCACAATACAAATAGCTCCCCCTGGCTGTAAACGCTGTCTTGGACCTGATGTATACCATTCATACACTCGATCAAATACTTCAGGATTGTAAGCTCCTGCTTGGGCATCTTGTTCGGAGTGGGGGTCATCAATAATAAGGAGGTCAGCCCCTTTACCCGTCACGGCACCTCCTACCCCAATCGAGAAGTAATCCCCACCTTTATTGGTGTTCCATCTTCCAGCAGCTTTTGAATCAGAACGTAAGCTGACATCAGGAAAAATTTTTTGAAACGCTTCGTCCTGAAAAAGGTTTCTGACTTTACGCCCGAACCCTGTCGCTAACTCTGCTGTATGTGCCGTTTGAATAATTTTCTTTTCGGGATATTTACCCAGAAACCACGCAGGAAGGAGGTAAGAGGCAAACTCAGACTTTGTGTGTCGGGGTGGCATATTAACAATTAATCTTTTTATTTTTCCATTTGCAATTTTTTCAAAAGATTCTGCCATCACCTTATGGTGCCGCCCTTCAATGAAGGAAGGCCAGACTGTATTGACAAAAGGCATAAAGCAATCAATTGCTTTTTCATGATTTGCTATTGAAATTAATTCAATAAAATCTTTTTCTGCTTCTTCTTTTTGTTCAGGAGAAAGGCGATCCCACGCACCCCCAAACTTTTCTCTGAGCATAGGATAATATTTCATATTTTTTTTGTTATGATTTTTTCATCTTCATCAAGGTTAACGCTAAACGAGCCTGCTTCTTGGTCTTGGGGGATGCCTTGCTCCCCTTCTTCGTTACCTTCTTGGCGTAAGCTTTTGTTGACATCTTTTTCTTTTTGGCTTTCTTTTTGAAAGCCCCTGGGTTTTTGATTGCGTCCTTGATCCAATTTTTCTTGCGGACCATACACCCCTCCTCTTTTACATTTGATCTGTAATAAGAATACATCCATAATCAGTTTGTCGATCTCATCTATATTCTTAATATCAGTACTATGGTTTAAAATAGAATCACGCATAATGATACGAACCTTATCAAGATGCCTTAGTGCTAAATCAAAATGAGATTGTATATCAGGACTCTTTTCCAATGGTTTTAATTTATTCATGTTTCTCTCCAGTAGTAACAACCGACAGATTACCTATATTTATAAATTATATCAAGCACCCATCATCTCTAAAGCACCACAAGCACCACGACAGGCACCACAGGATGTTACATATACGTTTGTGTAACACGATGTAACATATGTAACCTCTGTTTGCGTTGGGTCTGACAACCCTCTAGGGTGTCTAAGGTGCCTAGAAAGCCCCTACCCCCTCTACCCTATCTACTTTTTTTGCGGCACCCCTTGACACAAAGATGTATTTATGGTACTAAGTAGGTCTCTTAAAGAGGTATTACAGAATTTCTTATGAAATTAAAAAAATACTTCTAGGGTTGAGTTACATAGAAGTCACCCCAGATTACTGATGTAACTCCCCTTTGAGATACTTAAGTTTACTAATTATAGTTGTTTATGGTTTTACGCTATAATTATATCCTAACGGATACCCCTTTTAGGTTCGTCCCTAACACAAAACCACACCTTGATCCCCGGTCTTCTCCCAATCACCGGGGATCTTTTTTTTATAATATAATATTACCTCCCTGTGACTCCCTGGTTAAAAGTTGAAAATTAAGGGGTACCCCCACGGCACTAAGTGCTTTGTAAAAAATCAATGGGATTGTTTGAGTGGAACACTCTGTATCTAACTATATAGTATACTCCGTATACTTTTTTTGGTGGTAGGGGTAAGAAGAACAAAACGAGAACAAAAATTGCAGCCATCTCGTGTTTGTTAGTTGGAACAAACCAAGAACAAAATAGTAATAATATTACGCATAATAATGTATTAATTACTTGCTAATAAAGCTATAATATAGATTGGATTTATCCCTTTAATTTTGGGGTAATATCCTACGCTATTTGATATTGTAAATATTGAACCAAAACACTCTTAAAAACCTATAAAGAGTGAACATTATCCCTTTATTTTTTTTTGAGTCATATGGATTACATATGATTATTTCAACCCTTATTATGAAAGGCATTTCATTATGTCAAAAGAAAATAAAGAGACTAAAGAACTACCAACTTTCGAAGATGAATATAACCAATTTGCTAATCAAGAAAAACTTACAGACGAGCAAATTAAAAATAATTTATCTATATTCAACCAAGCTCTTGCTTTAGGTAAAGCAGAAACAAAAGCTAGGAATACTATTAGAAATGTTACAGATAAGCAGACTACTCTAGCATTACAG